>Ga0070707_100000026_pt1 | contig 124537 bp, 110 predicted proteins | sample KBSK5502metaG_FD_65468 | JGI IMG/M metagenome (GOLD analysis project Ga0070707, IMG submission 65468) | Corn, switchgrass and miscanthus rhizosphere microbial communities from Kellogg Biological Station, Michigan, USA - KBS K5-50-2 metaG | ecosystem: Host-associated > Plants > Roots >... | reverse complement strand
AGGGCGTCAATAGCAACCTCAAACCGCTCTGCTGTTGCTCTCTCCCAGAGCCTCACGACTCCGTTCGCCGATCCCTTCGCTGGTCTCAAAGACCGTAACCTTCGTGACGGGGAGAGTTATACCGAAAAGAATTTTCCCGGTCAATTTTTTGAATGTTTTATCTTTCGATGATCGAATCAAATTCTTTTCCGGACAAAGAGATCCTTATGATTTGCGCGCAAATCCTTAAGAAACGCTTGTCAAAAAACATTTCGCGAAAGTTTTTAGCCGCGCAGGAGATTAGCAGCCGCGTGAATTGATTTCCGGACAGTTTCAGCTTCTTCTTCACTCTGGTAGGGATAACGCGGCCAAAAGAACCCTCTGAGGCCGTCTTTGCGGCGCCGCGGCACAAGGTGAAGATGAAAATGGGGCACGCTCTGGCTGACGCGATTGTTCATCGCGACAAAGGTTCCGTGAGCTTCCATTGCCGACTCAACCGCGCGCGTCAGGAGTTGCCCATTCTGAAACAATGGCCCAATCAGCGCGATCGGCAAATCGGCAAGGGTTTCGTAATGTGCTTTGGGAATCAGCAAACAGTGGCCAGGGAAAACCGGTCGATGGTCCAGAAAGGCCAGCGAGATTTCGTCTTCAAACACCGTCCGGGCGCTTACCTCTCCGGCCGCGATCTTACAAAACAGGCAGGTAGAATCATTTCGGTTTGGCATGAGCGGTAGCAACTGCGGGGCACTAGCCCGCGCGTAAGCAAGGGCTCCTCTTTCCGAGCCCTCCCTCACAGTCGGGCTAATGCCCCGATCCTCCATCACGTCGGACTACAAGGTCGCTTATGATACTTGATCGTAACGAAAGCATTTCAGTTCGTGATCGTTAACCATTCCCACGGCCTGCATGAACGAATAGCAAATCGTTGAGCCAACGAACTTGAAACCTCGCCGCAAAAGGTCGCGACTTAGCGCGTCGGAATCAGATGTGTGCGATTGGACGACCGACGTCCGTTTTCGCTTAATTGGTTTGCCATCTACGAATCGCCAGACGTAAGCGTCAAAGCTGCCGAACTCTTTCTGAATTTCCAGAAACGCCCTGGCGTTCTGAACGGTCGAATTAATCTTCAGTCGATTTCGGATGATGCCGGCATCGCCCAGCAGCCTTTTGATCTTACGCTGGTCGTACTTTGCGACCTTACGCGGATCAAAGTTGTCGAACGCCGCGCGATAATTGGCGCGCTTCCGCAAGATTGTCTCCCAACTCAATCCCGCCTGAGCGCCTTCCAGAATCAAAAACTCAAACAGCGTTCGATCATCATGCACGGGAACGCCCCATTCACGGTCGTGATACGCTTTCGAGAGTTCCGTCTTTGCCCAGTGACATCGACTAATCTCGAGTTGTTTTTCCTGAGAGGCCAATTTGTTCAGCACTAGATGTTGCCGTTACTGAGGACTGTCTTGATGGTTTCTATCAGACGATCTGGCTCCACGGGTTTTGCCAGATGCGCGTGGAAGCCGGCGGACATCGACATTTGCCGATCGCTTTCGGCCGCAAAAGCCGTCAGGGCGATGGCTGGCACCTTGTTAAGATCGGTTGGCAGGGCGCGCACAGTCCGGATCAAATCGTAGCCGCTTTCTTCCGGCAATCCGATGTCGCTTAGCAGCACGTCAGGTATGAAGGATTGCATACGGTGCAGGGCGCTGGCTGCCGAATCCACCGCTTCAACATCGGCCCCCGAACGTCTGAGGGTCAGGGCAATTAGTTCGCGGGCGTCAGGCTCATCTTCGACCAGCAATATCCTTATCCCGTTCAGCTTTTCATCGGTCGCAACAGCCTTTTCAAATTGTCCGGATGACTCGGGCGTTCGTTCAGTCATGGCGGCCAGCGGAAAGCGAATTGTGAAAGTCGAACCCTGATTCTCGCCTTCACTACTTGCCGTCACAGTTCCCCCGTGCAGTTCAACCAGGTGGCGAACGATAGCCAGTCCCAGGCCCATGCCTCGATGCGACCGGGTAACTGCCGAGTCCGCCTGACGGAACCTTTCAAATACATGAGGCAGGAAATCCGCAGCAATTCCGATCCCCGTATCTCGAATTATGACTTCGGCGGATGATTCTGTTCGGCGGAAATAAGCGTAAATGGATCCGCCTTTGGGCGTGAACTTAACGGCATTCGCCAAAAGGTTCCAGATTACCTGTTGTAATCGGTCCGGATCGCCGGAGACAGGACCGACCGTGGAGTCAAAATCGACCTCGATGCTGATCGTCTTCGCTTCTGCCGCGGGGCGGACGACCTCGATGGCCGCATCGATGACCGGTAAAAGATCGATCGGCCGCAATTCCAAATTGAGCCTGCCACCGACGATTCGGGAAACGTCGACCAGGTCTTCAATCAGCTGGGCCTGGGCCTTCGCGTTGCGCTCGATGGTTTCGATCGCGTGTTCGGTCGTTTTCTGATCGATGCGATGGCTGCGGAGAATTGAGAGCCAACCCAGCATCGCTGTCAGCGGCGTGCGCAGCTCGTGCGAAAGCACCGCCAGAAACTCGTCTTTGGTTCGGTTAGCGACTTCGGCCTCCTCACGGGCGGCTCGCTCACGCGCCAGAATATCGTGAATCTCATCCTGCGCCCGCTTTTGCTCGCTGATATCGCGCGCGATCTTGGAAGCACCAATGACCGTGCCGCTGGCGTTCTTGATCGGTGAAACTGTCAGCGAGACCGGGATTCGGCTTCCGTCCTTCGCCACCCGAATCGTTTCGTAATGATCGATACGCTCTCCACGACGTAGCTTCGCCAGAATTGCCGGCTCTTCATCGGGCCGCTCGGCTGGTATCAGGAGGTTGACGGGTTGGCCGATCACTTCCTCGGCTTTATAACCGTACAATCTCTCGGCAGCCGGATTCCAACTAGTGATAATCCCGTTGAGATCTTTAGCTATGACCGCGTCGTCAGTAGACTCAACGATGTCGGCCATGGCCCGCAGCGCTTCTTCTATTTGTTTACGATCGGTTATGTCCCAACCTAGTCCGGCGAGCTGGTATGGTTTGCCGGCTGCGTCATAGAAGGCCCGGCCCCGGCCCAGCATCCAACCGCTCGCGCCGCCTTTTTGAGTGTAGCGGAACTCAATATCGTAGTCTGAGCGAGTTTCAATCGCGCGGCGCACCGCGTCAGCTAAAGGCTGACGGTCATCAGGATGAACCAAATCAAAAAACTCTTCTTCCGTTTGCGAGAACTCACCCGGCTGCAATCCAAAAATGCGCTCGAGTTCAGGTGACCACACCACGCGATTCGTGCCATCGAGCTCGCGTGTCCATGTCCCCAACCGGCTTCCCAACATCGTCAAGCGCATCCATTCCCGGTTTTGCAGCAAAGCTTCTTCGGCGCTTTTACGTTCCATGAACTGGCCGATTTGGTTCCCGATGCTGCCCACCATAGCCAACAATGCTTTGTCGGGCTCGCGAATTTCAGGGCTGAAGAACTCCATCACACCGAGAAATCTCTCAGCGAAGAAAATCGGAAAAGCGAAAGCGCTCTGTAAACCTTCCGCGGACGCAACCGGGGCCCGCGGGAAATTCTCGTCCGTGGTCACATCAGGAATCCAGGCCGGTTTCAAGCTGGTCCAGACACGACCGGGCAAACCGATGCCCCGCGCAAAGGTTCGTTCGCGGCAAAGAGATTCGAAACGATGAACCTCGGCAGAGCGATCATGCCAGAGCGAGAGGCAGCGCAAGACCTCGTTTTCAGGGTCAGGCGTCCACATCGCTCCGACTTTCCAGTTGAGTGTCTCGCCGATCGTTCTGAGGATACGCACGGTGGCGTCGCTCAGCGCCGGCGATTCGGCCAGGATTCGAGTTACCGCCAGATGAGCAGCTACGCGATGTTCGTTTTCGCGCAGCGTTTCCTGTATCAATCGGCGCTCGTTCACTACCGCAACCAAAAACAAAAAGGTCACGGCATTTGACCCAAGAAAGAGCTGTAACAGCAGCAGCGAGTTGTTAGGCGTCGTAGTAATAAAAGGACCCAACCCATTGGCCGTGCCCCAAACCGCAAATATCGACAACACGATATTCGCGAGGGTTACGCCTCGCAATCCCAACCTGAATGCAGCCCAGAGAAAGAGCGGCACTGTCAGACGGGCAAGGGGATATAAGTGAACAGAAATCGGCGATGCTCCGCCAAAGGTTGCGACCGCTGACAAAGACAGCAGCAACAGCAGGGCAACAGCTTCAATATCGCGCTTCCCTGGCAACCACCTTTGAGACACCGACTGCCACGTCAGAAATAACGGAGCAATCACCAGGCCACCGACTGCGTCTCCCAGCCACCAGGTCATCCAAAGCGAACTAAACTCGGACCATCGAGCGGCGTGCCCCAGACACAAGCTGAGATCGCCTATCGTGGCGCTGAGCATCGTGCAGAACAGCACCGTGATGACGAATTTGAAAACGTCGCGGGCGCGATCGAGTGAGTTGTGAAAGCTGATCGATTGAAGCAGGAAACCCGCTGACAAAGCCTCGAGCGTGTTTCCAAGGGCAATTCCCATCGTGGCAGCGACCGGAACAGGCGTGAAAAAGTTCGCAACAAAAGCGCCGAGCAGAATGCCGGGCCAGACGCGATAACCGAACAACAGCACCGCAGCGATGGCGATCCCGGTGGGCGGCCAGACCGGTGAAACATTTGTGTGTACTGAAGCGAGAGAAAGTCCGAATTTGGCTGCCGCAAAATAGATCGCGGCGAGAAGTAATACAGTTAAGAGATTCCTGGCGCCGAATGGACTAATGGCAGACCGTCTGGGCGGCAGCGAAGTGGCAGGTACTTCTGAACTGCCGGGACGACCGTCCGGTTGTCGGGCCAATTCCATAAGAAAGCTACCGTGGCACGTCCCAACGGATGTGCCGGTCAGAGCGACGTGCGTTCCGGGGCAAGAATTGCTTGGGGGAGGAGTAACTCTAGCACAAAAGACCGCGGTCGATCGCGGCTTTTTGGCGACTCAGGCTGCATCGGCCTCGCCGCCTTCAGGGCCGTAGAAGAAAACCCACACAGCAAAGTCTTCCGTGAAACTCTCGAACCGGTGCTCAACACCCGCAGCGGCGAACAAAACGTCGTTAGGACCGAAGGTGTGACGCGCACCGGCGCAAACAAATTCGCCACTACCCTGCGCAACTACATAGACCTCATCGCGCGAGTGCGGAGTCTGTGGATCGCTTCCGCGCGGCGCGTAAAGCTTAACCACCAGTGACCCGTGTTCGAACAGGGCCACGGAACGTTCACCTTGCGGACCGGGCAGACGTTTGAGCGCTTCGTCCAGATTGAGCTTTTGACAGTTATCGTTGCTCATGGTGACGCTGCCAATAATACATTACAATGAGCCGCCGCGAATATCAGTTATGACGATCAGAAGAACGCTCGCAGCGCTGCTGGTTTCAGTAGTCATCACTTTGGTTCTCGCCTGCATTTATCTTTTCTATCCGCTGGTTTCAGCCCTGCTCAGCCAAACGTCAGGCGGACCGGAAACGGGCGGCATCGCGGCAGTCGTGGGCGGCGGCAAGCTGCCTGGTCTTGTCTCGTTGCTGCTTACCGAAATGATCGTTTTTGTCGTTACCTTTGGTTTATTGAATCGCAAACGAACTAAAAAATGAAGGGCAACATTCCCATCCCTGAACTCCCATCCGGCGAAGAAGTGTGGTTGATGGTCGTCGTGACCTCTGTGCGTGAGCGGCGCACACAACAGGGCAAACCGTTTCGCGAAGCCAACGCGCGCAACCCGACCGGAAGTCTGGCATTGAAAGTGTGGGCCGACGTGCTCGAAGGGCGTGAGAACCTGGCGCCCGGACTCTGGGGCGTTACCGGAAAGCTGGACACTTTTCAGAATCAAACCCAGTTCGTCGTCAGCGAATACAAGCCCATCACCGTCGAACAATATCGTGAATACCTCGGCTGTGACCCTGTACTGCCGCGCGCCTTCACCATGGATATTGAGACACTGGCCTTGCCCGGCTTTCGCGAACGGGTCGGACCAAAGCTCGAGCGCGAACTGCGACTCGGTTACATGCGGCTGGAGCAACAGCAACGTTATCTGGAAGATATTGCCGCCGAAGAAGAGCGTGTCTATCAACTCGGCTCGCTGAATGCGACTTCTGGACGAATAATTTCGATCGCCGTGCATATTGGACCGATTCCCGGCTTTGAAATTGAAGGCTTGAGCGGAAATCAAAGCGAGCATGCTTTCGGAATCGACGCCGAAGGTAATGAGCAGGATGAAGCACAGGCGCTACGCGATTTTCTCACGCTGATGTCGGACTTTGATTCAGACTGCGACGAAATCGTAGGGCACAACATCGTCGGATTCGATCTGCCGTTTATCTTTCAACGTTGCCTGGTCAACGGCATCGCGGCGCGGCCATTCGTGAATCTCGGCGAATACAACGTGCGCGGCGTGTACGACACGATGCGCGCCTGGTGGCTGGGCGACCGGCGCAGCCGGGTCAGCCTCGACGATATTGCGTGGGCGCTGGGAATTACCTCCAGCAAGACCGGCGAGGTCGAAGGCAGTAAAGTTTTCGAACTGTATCAGGCGGGCAAGCTCCGCGAGATTCGCGAGTACAACCTGAATGATGTGCGGGTGACGCGAAAGGTTTATGAGCATCTGATCGCGTGTTTCGGACGGTAGAATTTTTGGAGTGCGCTGACTTGTCAGCGCTTTCCAAAGCGGCGACTAGTCGGCGCGCTCCCAAACGAGAGGGGCGGATTGCCCGTACCTGCGACGCTGTTTCATTTCCGAAACAGTCTCTGATAAACTGCGAAAGTAATGGATAGCTTGATTCCAGTCGTAATGATTCTTGCCGGTGTCTTAGTCGGCGCATTGATTGTGTGGCTGCTCCTTCGTGGACTGGCCGGTCGCAGCTACCAGGATGGAAAAGCCGACAGTGCAACTGAGATTGCGACCCTGAACGAGCGCCACGCGGCCAGGGATCGTGAGCTGCAAAAACTTCAAGCGGCACTTGATCGTGAAGTGGCCGCGCTGGCTCGTGCCAAAGAAGAGAATTCCCTTCTGAAGGCTGACCTCGAAGGCGAACGCCGCGCAGCGCAGGAACGCAATGAATCATTCAAGCGAGTCACCGAAGAACTGGCTGAAAAATTCAAAGCGCTTTCACGCGATGCGCTCAAGGACAACAATCAATCATTTCTCGACCTCGCTCGCGCTACTCTGGAGAAGTTTCAGGAAACCGCTAAGGGAGATCTGGAACTAAGACAGAGGGCCATCGATCAACTGGTAAAGCCGCTGAGGGATTCGCTCGAGAAAGTTGACGGCAAGATCGGCGAGATGGAGAAGACGCGGGCCGGAGCTTACGCCGAGCTGCGCGAACAGGTCAGGGCCCTGGCCACTTCACAACTCCAGCTTCAGTCCGAGACCGGAAACCTGGTCAAGGCCTTGCGAACGCCGCACATTCGCGGGCGCTGGGGAGAAATTCAATTGCGACGGGTGGTGGAATTGGCCGGGATGCTTCAGTACTGTGACTTTACTGAGCAGGAAACAGTCGCCGGCGAAGACGGACGCATCCGGCCTGATGTAATTGTCCGACTGCCGGGGAATCGAACCATCGTGGTCGACGCGAAAGTCCCCTTCGATGCTTTTTATGAATCGATTTCCACGACGGACGATGCGGTGCGGCTGGAAAGATTGAAGGATCACGCACGGCTGGTGCGGGCGCACATCGGCGCCTTGAGCAAAAAGTCTTACTGGGAGACGGTGCAACCAACTCCTGAGTTCGTGCTCCTTTTCCTTCCCGGCGAGAATTTCTACAGCGCTGCGCTGGAGCACGATCCGAAGCTGATCGAAGACGGCGTGAACCAGGGAGTGATCATCGCGACGCCTACAACTTTGATCGCCCTATTGAAAGCAGTGTCGTATGGCTGGAGGCAGGAACAGATGGCCGCGAACGCCGAAGAGGTCGGCCGGTTGGGGAAAGACCTTTATGATCGGCTGCGAACGTTCACCAGCCATTTTTCCGACATCGGCAAGAGTCTCGATCGGGCACTTGAGTCTTACAACAAGGGTGTAGGTTCCCTGGAAGCACGTGTGCTGGTGACGGCGCGAAAATTCAAGGAGCGCGGTGCAATTGGCGGCGAAGAGATCGAGATCGTGGAACCGGTCGACAAATCGACGCGCGCGCTGAGTCTGGATGAAGGCGGATTGTTCCCGGAATTGGTGGCTCCTGAAGAGCCCAGTGAGGAAGAAGACTCGATGCCGCTATTGAACTCCAAGAGCGCAACTGGTCAGGGTTGATTCAACTAGCCGGCGCACGCGGGCGGCAGAGTTTAGCCCCGGGCGTAAGCCCGGGGTACCGGCGCCCAGAACGAGCCGAGCCCCGTAGGGGCGACAGAAATCGCGACGTCTTCACGACAGCAGGAAGCTGTGTCGCCCTCTTCCCGGGCTCAATGGATATTCTCTAGTCGTTACCCCGGGCTCACGCCCGGGGCTACCCTCTGCCGCCATCTGCGATGGCTCGTTGAGTAGGTACGTCCCAGGGAATCGAACCCTGGAGGTTCAACCTTGTTCTGGATGGAATCTGCGTAATCTGTGCATAGGACGGCTTTGTCAAAAGAAATCTGGTTAGGACCGGTCCTGGGAACCAACCGCGAGCGTTTACTGCGGCGATGCGCTGATTACCTTCAAAAGGGACAGGCCGATCGCCTGCTTTACATCGCCGCCTCACATCCGCTGCTAGATCTGGTTACTGAAAAACTGCTGGACGGCAAAGACGCGCGAGGTGTTTGGGGCGAGTTCCCGGTCTACCTGTTTCGCGGTTTTGTCAGGCGGGTCCTCTCCAGCGCTACCGTGTCAGAAGCCCGACCGTCAGGGAGTCCCGACGCGTCGGGATTGCTGACGCGCGGGCTTCTGCCGCCTCGCGTCGCGATCGATCGAGAAGAGCTCCCCCTGCGACGAAGTCTGATCTCACAAATCATTAAACAGATGGCAGCGGCGGGCAGGCTTAACGCAATCAGGCCGCTGGCAAATCGCGACGGCTGTGTGAACACCATAGCCTCGTTGATTGGCGAACTTCAGCGCGCGGGCAAGACGCCGGACGAGTTTCACAAAGTTGTCGCTGAGCGCGAGGCCGATCTCCGGGCGCCGTCCGAGATCGCAAGTCTCAAGTCTCAAGTTGATTTTGATCGCGAGGTCGCGCTCATCTATTCAGCGTATGTCGACTCACTCGATCGCAACGGGTTGACGGATGACGACGCCGATCAACTTCGGGCCCTGCAAATTCTTCGAGGCGAAATCGACGGCCACAGTGTTTCCCTGCCCTGGTTGGAAGACGTCGAGTTGCTGGTGCTGGATGGCTTCTTTGATTTCACGCCGGTTCAGGGCGAGATGTTGCGCCACTTAATTCCGGCGGCGCGCAACGTGATCGTCAATCTCAATGGCGAAACCCTAAACCAGGACATATTTCGTCCGTTTCATTCAACCATCGAACACTTGAAATCAGTTGCAGATTTCGAGATCACGACGAGCGCCGAAGGGCTGGTTGTAGATCAGACGCTGGCGCCGTTGCGTGAAAGGCTATTCAATGTAGCGCAAGTTGTTAACTTGCACGACGGCAACGAAACGCTTTCGCAAGTTAGCAACTTGCGTCACATAACGCTCTTCGAATGCGGCGATCGCGAAGTTGAGATTCGATCCATCGCCAGAGAGATCAAGCGGCTGATTCTTGAAGCAGACTACAAGCTCTCAGAGATTGCCCTGGTCCTGCGCGAACGAGCTGCCTATGCCGAGGCGATTGCGCGCGTCTGCGATGAAGAATCGATCCCGTGTAATCTTGAACGCCGCGTCGAAGCGATGCATGTGCCGGCCGTGCGCGCCTGTGGCAAGCTCTTTCAGCTGCTGAGTGAACCGTCGCCGGAAGATCTCAGGAATCCGAAGACCAGCGATCTCGCCCATCTATTAAAGACCGGATATTTCCGTGTTTCGTCTCAGGAGTTACCGGGACTGATTGAAGCTTTTAATCAGAAGCATTCGTGGCTGTTAGAGAAGGACGAAGCCAAAGTAACGAAAGATGAATCGGAACAAGGTCGCAGCGAACGCCGGCGGGCAGAACTTGGAATCGGCCGCTGGGCCCCTGATGTTCTGGAAAACGCGATTGCCTATGTTGGCAGTGAGTTACGGGTCAATGCCTGGCTTGAGCGCGCGGCGCGTTTGATCGACGTATTCCCTTCCCCCGAAGCGGCGCGGTCGCTGATCGCCGGCGACGATCAAGAGGACGCGGCGGCGCTGGCGCAGGACGAGGCCCCGGTTGACGATGCCGCGCCGAAAGAAAAGCGGAAGAGACCCGCGCCCATCCACCCGGCTACCATCGCCTGGACCATGCTGATCGTGGATCACCTGCGGCAGCAAGTAGCGATCTTGCCGAATGAAGGACCGCCCGAAACAATTCGCGACGCGCTGATGCTGCTGCTGGATCGGTTGGAATTCTCGCAACAGGTGAGCCGGCCGTTGCGTAAGGCCGCCAGTCCGGCGGATGTTCCTCAAGCGACGCTCGACCTTCGTGGATTGGAGAGTTTGCGCCGTGCGCTTGCGGCTGCGGTGCGGAGTTTCAATTACGCTGCAAACGCTATGTCAGAAGCCCGACCGTCAGGGAGTCCCGACGCGTCGGGATTGCTAACGCGCGGGCTTCTGACACCGATTGCGCTGCCGTCATTCATAGACGAGGTCGAGCGATCTTTGCGTTCGCAGGTGCTGGCGATTGGGCCGGCGGATCGCGACGGGCTGCGCGTGCTTGAAGCTACCGACATGCGCGGGTTGCGCTTTCGAGCCGTCTTCATCGCCGGCATGATCGAAGGCGGCTTTCCGCTGCGGACGGCCCGTGACTGGCTCTATCCGCATGAAGAGCGCGAGCGGCTGAAGAATTACGGCGTCGTGCTCGAAGACATCTCCACCGACACTTTGCTAAAAGAAGAGCACTACTTCTATCAGGCTGCCTGCCGCGCGACCGATCGTCTATATCTAACCAGACCGCTGGCGACCACTGATGGCAGCGAAACTGTAGCCTCGTATTACATCGAAGAACTTCGGCGCGCGATTGCTCCGGCGCCGCTCAACGTCGATCAGATTCGCGGCGACATTGATACTCAGGAATTGACGCTTGCTTCGAACGCGTCCGAGCTGTCCACCTTGTTGGTCCGGCAAAGCGAACATCGTGCTCGCCATGCTAGCCCAAATGCACTGACTGAAGATCAGCTAAAGCAGCTACTCGGACGCGCGCAATCGCTCGGTTACGTTTCAGATTCGGCATTGCGTCGAGTTGATATCGAGCGAAAGAGAGACTCACCGTGGTTTGGTCCGTTCGATGGTGAAATTTCAAATACTGATTTGCGAGCGATGTTAGCGCGGCATTTCGGCAGCGAACACGTCTACAGCGCCAGCGGTTTGAGCATGTATGGGAATTGTTCGTTTCGATTCTTTGCCAGCCGGGTGCTCAGGCTGGAGCCACGCAACGAGGCCGCGCTCGATCTGCAGGCGATTGACGCCGGCAAACTGTTGCACGATATCCTGAGAAGGTTCTTTGAACGGCATCGGAATCACTATTTGCCTGATTTGGATCGCGAGCAATTGCGCCACGAGCTCGCTGGTGTTGCCGACAAGGTCTTTGACGAACACCAGGACCTGGTGCCGCCGCTTAACCGGCGCATCTGGGAAATCGATCGCGAGATTCGCAAATTGATCTTGGACCAGGTCCTGCTCTACGAGTTGCGTTTGCAGGAACGAATAAACCAGCGCGGCATTCGGCCGCGGTACTTTGAGCTGGCCTTTGGCCGCGCTTCGCTATTCAGTGATCCCGGCTCTTCGCTCGACTATCTAAAAATGAAACGCGAGCGGGCGGATGCCACAGAGATCGCATTGGTGCAGGGACAAATCGATCGCGTAGACGTAAACGAACAGGAAAAAGTGGCGGTGGCTTACGACTATAAACTGTCGCAGGGCGCGCGGCTCGAAGACATTGAAGCCGGACGTCAGGTACAAATTCCAATCTACCTGGCAGCGCTCGAACAATTGTTTTTGCCCGGATTCACTTTGGCGGGTGGCGGTTATTACCGTCTGCGTGGTTCCGGCAGCCGTCTCAATCAGGGACTGTACCGTGCAAAATTTGCGGACTGCACCAGCGTGACCAGCACCAGGACGAAGTTGGACGAAATTGAGTGGGAACGAATTCGTGGTGAAGTGCGCGCGCGAGTCTGGGAGTTTATTGACGGAATGCGCGCCGGCGACTTTCGAGTCAAACCGTCGCTGGGTAAAGAGACGTGCAAGTTTTGTGACTACGCTGCGGTCTGCCGCTACGATACGTATCGAATTAGCCGGAAGCGATCGTGATGGCTAAATTGGATCTATGGGATAGATAGGACATATGGGACGGATAGGACTCATGAACGACAAAGCACTTCGTAAGCATGTACTTTCGGTCCTCAGCGGCCGTAACGCACACATCTCTTTCGAGAATTTCGTGGCGGATTTTCCCGTAGCCGCATGCGGACAAAGGATCGAGGGCCTGCCATACACTCCCTGGCAGGTGTTGGAGCACATGCGCATCGCGCAGTGGGACATTCTGGAATTCAGTCGGAACGCCGAACACGTTTCACCAGAGTTTCCTAAAGGCTATTGGCCAGACACAGATGAAACCGGAAGCGAAGATCTGTGGAGCGAGACGGTTGAGAAATTCCGCGGCGACCTGAAACAGATGGAAGCGCTCGTCGCTAATCCATCGACGGACCTCGTTGCAAAGATTCCCCACGGCAAAGGCCAAACCATCCTACGCGAAGCCCTGCTGATTGCAGACCACAACGCTTATCACCTCGGAGCTCTGGCAGTAATGAACAGGCTTATGAAAAGAACAACGTAAAGGCAACGCGCGATGAGGCGCCTTGAGTCAGGCCTATCAACGCCAGCCCGGCCATATGGTTTCAACCAGCACGCCGGATCAAGGTGATTTGGTGATTCAGACTAGCACTTCTCGATCGTCAATTCCTGTTCGAAGAAGTAGTGCTGCCCATCGGCTTCACCCGATACCACGCCGAAGACATTGTCGCCGACTTTAAGATCACCGGGAGGCAGGTTGAGGGCAGGCGTCACCGATTCATTGTTGTTCGAAAGAGCCGTGTAGGTTGAAGCCAGGGTCAGTCCCTCACTGTCGTTAAGCATTAGCCCAACACCGGAGATGTCGCTACCTGAGCTGGTCACGGTGCAGGAAAGGACAACGACGTCATCACCGTTGTTATAGCAGGCATTCCATGCCGTCACGGTCACTGTCGATTTACCGCACGTCATAGTATTGCTCATTATCTTAATCTCCCTTTGAGAGGTTGGTCATCTGTCAGACTATTGGCGATGGTCTAATTAACTCTTTGCGGCAGCCGCGGCGTTCCGTTGGGCGACCGCGTAGAGGATGGTTTTTATCTGAAAGGGCGTCAGGTCGGGTCGAGCTTCCAACATCAGTGCGATGATGCCGGTGATGTATGGACACGCAAAGCTATTACCAGTCAGCTGCCGATAGCCGCCACCCGGCCAGGTAGTTTCGATTTGCACGCCTGGCGCCACCAGCTCAATCACATCTCCATACTGGTAGCCGAAATTGAAAGGATCTCCGCCCGCTCGCTTGATTACCGACACCAGTGAAGAAGAGAAAATCGAAGGCGAACTGGCCTGAGGCAGATTGTTGGCGGCCGCTACCAGGATGACTTTATCGCGATATGCGCGATCGAGAAGCTCGTGCAAGGGTCCCCAGAAATCCCGCTTCGTGGTTCCCAGAGACAGATTGACGACCTGCATCTTCTGCTTGATCGCATAATCGACTCCCATCAGAAACATCTCGCCTGAGCCGGAAGCGTTCGGTCCCAGAACTTTGACGCTGTACAGCTCAACATCGGGAGCGATGCTGGTGATGATGCCGGCGCATGCGGTGCCATGACCTGCCTGATCGCGAGAGGTCGAAGGCTTAAAAGTGATCTGGCCGCCTTCCGGAACTGCCTCGACTGATTCCTTTACCTTCCCCTTGAGTGCCGGATGCTCGGTATCGATTCCACTGTCCACCACGGCCACACGAACGCCGCGACCGGTACGTCCCTGCCAGAGTTCTTCCGGTAGAATCGCCGCCCACAGGTCGCTTAGGGTCTTCGGTGCGTCAACGGCGGCATCAGACTGCGCCATCTGTCATCTCCTTGTGCCAGATCCAGCGTGATGATTAGAAGTTGAAGTAACTGGAACTCGATGCCGAGTTCTTTTCGGTAAATCGCGCCAGAGTCTCAAGCAAGTCACGACACATTTCGCGCTCTGCTTGTCCCCGTCCGACAATCTCGCGCAGAGACAGCGCCAGCAAAAGCAGGTCCCGGTGCTCAGGCGCCGCCTCGGCGTCCTTCAGCCATTCACGCAGCTCCCGTTCGCTCTGTCCTGACTCTCCGGCTGCGGTTGACGACTTAACCGTGCGATCAAAAAGGGACTCGACCAGAACGGCCAGTTCATAGGAGTTAAGCAAGTGCGCGATGGTGTCCGCGAAGCCCGCAGCGCGATCCATCTCTTCGGGCGTAAACGGAGGATAGGGCGGTTCGCCCGGACGATTTACAAACTCCAGTACGCCGATAGTTTCGTTGCCGGTGCGCAAGGGCGTGGCCAGGAGAGTAATTGTTTTAAAGCCGGTCTTTTCATCCGCCAGCGACCAGAAAGATCCTTCCGAGGTAACGTCGTTAACGGCCATCGGCTGGCCGCTGGAGAACACCAAACCGGCGATTCCCTTTCCCGGCGGTATACGAAGCTTCAGCAGCGCCTCTTCCAATTCGCTGACAGCGACCAGGAATTTCAGTCCACCATCGGCGCCGTGGCGCATCAACACTGATGCGTCCGCGGAACCCACTGCGTCGGACGCGATTTTGAGGACATCGTCAATCGCCTGTTTGAGCGGCGCCGACAAAGAATTCGAGACGTCGATCGCGCTAATCTTCTCACGCACTTGCGCGTGCGTCGCTGCACTGTCAGTCGCGCCGCCATTGTTGTCGGTCGTGTGGTTGTTATCGGACATGGGAATTCCTGGTTCAGCTTCGCCTTCTCGATCAGACAAATAATGAAGACTGAAACCGCGAAGACGCATTATACATTTGGCGACAATTTGTGCAACGCGCAACCAGCTGATGCGCGCGCCAGTGTCATTAACACCTCGCTTCAGCGAAGTGGTGATGGGTCCCTCGTATGGAGGGGCAACCGTTTCAAATGAGATCAAATTGCTTTTTGACTCTCGCGCTCGGCGCAGAGTAGTATTGGCGTTCTTTAATCCTGACCATCATCGAACCCTGGGAATGATTAGCCATGAATCCAGCCACACCTGCCCCTGATCAACCTTCAACACCGGGACAACTGACTCCTGAACTTCAATCGATTCTTGAGCAGGCGTTTCAGTTTCAGCAAAAGGGCGAAATGGATCGCGCTATAAAGACGTTAGCCTCGGCGCTCGAAGACGCGCGCCAGGATCAGGACAATGGTTACAAAGCCCGTTTTGTCCTAGCGATGATGCTGCCTCAATATCACCTGTCCACGGGAGCAGTCGATCAGGCTTTGGAGCTTTTGGAGACCGAGGTCGCCTTCGCCGCCGAACGGCTCAAGACGATCAAGCCGACTGGCACAACTGAGCAGAAGCAATACGCCAATCGCGTGTTCGTCGAGCTGAAGGATTATCGAACCCGCCTCGGGTTACTGGGCCAGTCCGCGCCGGAAATTTCGGTCAAGGAGTGGATCAACGGCGAGCCGGCGACGCTCGCAACTCTTCGCGGACAAGTCGTGTTGCTTGAGTTCTGGGCCACCTGGTGCAAGCCCTGCGAGCAGATGTTTCCAAAACTTAACAAACTTGATAAGGAGTACAGTTCGCGTGGACTGAATGTCATTGCCCTGACCCGTCACTATCTGGCTTATCGCGGCACGCCCGAGGCCCAAGCGGAAGAGCTAAACCTGATGCGCAAGATGGTCCACGATCATGAGCTGACCTTCCGCGTCGGCGCGTCAGAGGACGAGCAAACCCAGGAGCTTTACGGGGCTGCCGGCATTCCCACCATGGCCGTTATCGACCGCGCCGGAATCGTGCGTCATTTCTACGACGGAGACGAAGAGCACTTTCAGCAAGTCCTGGAAGATTGTTTGGCCGCTTCTTCCTGAGCGCCGCTTGTCAATCGTGATTGATCGGTGATAGAGTGCCCGCGCTCGATTCAAATCCATCTTGTACGGTTCGCTTAATTAGGCGGTTGTTGGGGGGCTGCCGACGGTCTTCTTGTCTTAAAGTTCCCAAAAACCCGTACGGAGTTTCTAAGCCACTTAGTGCAAAAAAAATGAGGTCTTGCGTCTATATCAACGGACGTTTGCCCAGCAAGTGAATCGAGGTAGAAAAAAGACTACCAAACCGCGTTCTTCAAAGACCGGTATCACTTTTAACTGTTTCGAAAGGAGAAAGAGACAACCATGGCGTTAGTTTCAACTATGGCCGAAAAAGGCCAAACATCGAGGATTTACGATATTCCCGACGGCGACCTCTCAAACTACAACGAGGTCAAGGTAGAGGAATCTAAGTTGGCTCAATCCGGCGAATCCGTTGCCGGCACTGAGAACGCGAGGGAAATGGAACCGGCAACTCCGGAAGGCGACGTGCAAGCCTACGGCGGCTGGTGCCGGTGCTATTTCAAGATGGCCGGACAATGGTGGTACAAGGATCAGTATTGTAGCTGGCCCTGCCCGCCGCTCTACTAGAAATATCGTTGAGCAGTGGCACGGGCGCAGGATGCGCGTGCCACAAGCAATTAACTAGCACCCGCTGACCGTTACTGACGGCGGCGGGTGCTTGGTTTTATGTTACCAGCTCGCGTGAGCTCGACTCGGCGAAAGAACTAAGTCCAGCCGAAGAGGGTGCTCTCCCTGACGGTCGGGCTTAAACCCGAGAGAGTTTCCTGCATTCCCTTTTTACATTCCCGACGACAATAAGTATTATGGGTCGCTCAAGCGAGCGAGTTTCTTGTTGCGCGGTGAGTTCGAGCAGGTTCGTAACCCCGACGGCCTTTGTTGATCTCACTCGGCTGCTTTCTTTGCAGTCGCATTAACTCTTCGGTATTCAAATCCCTTTCTTGAAGTTCAGAGGAGGCTTTATGTCTGATTCCCCTACGCCTGGCAACATGCCAATGGACGGCGGTCCGCCCGCAGACTTTCAAGGCGGAAGCGGACCGGTGCCTGAAGGCGCCGACGCTGCCCAGCCTTATCCCGGCGGCATGATGCAGATCGAGCGGCCAAAGGTTAAAGGATGGCCCTACGTGCGTCGCGCGCTCAAGATACTCGGCAATCATAAAGGGATCGTGACCGCAACGATGTTGTTGACGCTCGCCATGAACCTCGCCCCGTTTGTGGTCGCAGCTGCCTTTGGACCAATAGTTCAGATTCTCGGCGAAGCGGCCAAGGGAGACAAGATCGGCAACGTGTGGAATCTGACCGGATCGCTATTTGGCTCAGCCCAGCCGGGGGCGACCGGGTTTGGAGCGTGGTTGGCGACTCCCTTAAGCTTTACCACCATCTTCATCATCTGGGCGAGCGCAACAGTTGGGGTTGTTTTGTTACGTCTGGTGAATACCTGGATGATGGCAGTCTTTGAAAACAACCTGCACGCGGAAATCCAGGAGCAAGTTTACAACCACATTCAGAACCTGTCTCTCGACTTCTTCACCGGCGGAAAAACCGGTGCGCTCATGCAGCGCATTTTGAACGAGACCCAGAACGTCCAGCGCATGCTCACACAGGTGTTGTTGCCGCCACTGGTGCAGGCAATCGCGCTCATCATGGCCCTCGTCTACATGATTGGCTTGAGTTGGCAGATGACGCTGGTCTCGTTCGCGCTCGCGCCGGTGGCTTTCTTCCTATTCCGCTTCACGCTGAAGAAGCTCGAACAATCTGCAAACGAATCGATGCTCACTAGCCGCGATTTGAGCAGCGAGCTTAACGAGTCGATTAGCGGCATGGCGGACATCCAGGTCTTTAACGCCCAGCCGAAAAGGAGCGAGCGCTTCAGCAAGTCGGTAAGGACGGCAACCCGGGCCACGGCAAAAGTCTTTATCTGGATGCAGATCAGCAACACCAACTCAGAGGTCTACATCGCCATCACCTCTGCGCTGGTGCTGGGGCTGGGTATTGCCTTCGGATCGAGCTTTGGTTTGGGTCTGGCGGGGGTGATTGCTTTCTGGGGGTTGGTTCCCAACACCTTCACTCCCGTGCAGGGCATCATATCGTCCTACACCGCATATCAATCGATGCTGCCGGGCATCATTGCTACCTATGAACTTCTCGACACCCGATCCTCAGTGGTGGAGAAACCAGGGGCTACAAAACTGCCTGAAGTCCACGGCAACGTGAATTTCGACAATGTAGTCTTTAGCTACACACTGGGAAAGAGAATCCTCGACGGTGTTTCGTTTGACATCAAGGAAGGCGAAACCATAGCCCTCGTGGGCCCGATAGGCTGTGGCAAGTCGACGATCATGAACCTGTTGCTGCGTTTCCTGGATCCTGACGCAGGACGTGTGCTCATAGACGGGGTAGACACGTCCGACGTGACGCTTGACTCGCTGCGCACTCAAGTCTCGAAGCTTTCGCAGTTTCCGTTCTTCCTCAAGGACACCGTAAGAGAGAATGTGCGGCTGGGCAAACCAGGAGCGACCGATGCAGAGGTTGAGGATGCCTGCAAGCGCGCGCAGATACATGATGTTATTTTGACTTTCCGGTCAGCAGACCCTAATGCTCCCGGGGGCTATGAGGCAGTCATCAGCGACTCATTTCCTTCGGGCGGGCAGAAGCGCCTCATCGCACTCGCGCGTTGTCTCATTCGCCAGCCGGAAGTGCTACTGCTGGACGAGCCGACTGAGAGCCTGGGAGCCCAGGATATTAACCGGCTGGTCAAGGTAATTCGGGATTATGCGCAGGGTGAAAATCGGCGCACTTGCTTTGTGATCAGCCACCAGTTGAATTTCATTGCCGGCGTGGCCGATCGAATTATTGTCCTTAATGAGGGCAAGGTTGTGGACGTCGGCACTCACGATGAATTGCTGGCGCGCGAAGGCCTTTACAAAACTCTCTATGAACTGAAAAACGTGGACCCGGCATTGCTGCGCACTCGCGGCGATGACCAGGGCGGCGGCCAGGCCATGGTGGCCGGCGCCATGCCGGCTTAGAGCGATGTGGATTTACGGCCCGAACTGGCCGCTAAGCTTGATGCTTTGATTAGGAAGTAATTTGGCGGGACGCGACGTGAGAGTTCCAACTTGCTAAGACTACTTCCAATCTCCCAAAACAATAAACGGCGCCCAGTAGTAAGGATGGGCAAAGCGCGGATCGTGCATCACCGCAAGCTGTGCGCGCCGCATACTCTCCGCTTTTGATTGGCCCGCCGAGATTTCCTTATAGAACGCCATCATCGTTTCCTTCGTCGAAGAATCGTTGACGCTCCACAGCGACGCCACCACCGTAGGCGCGCCCGCCTTGGTAAACGCGCGCGACAGGCTGCTGTAAACCGCGCTCGGATCATAACCGCCGATGTTCGTGTCGCACGCCGACAGCGTCACCAGTCGAGTTCCATTGAACGAAACCTTATAGTTATCTTCGACGATGTCTTTGACTGACAGCCGGCCGGGCTCGCCGGCGAGTAAGAGGTAACTCTCTTTTGGGTCAAGGCTGTTGATTATCCCGTGCGTGGCAAAATGAATATAGGAAACACCCGCGGTGGATCGCGCCATGCGCGAGACTGTCGCGTCTTTGCCGACGATGATATTGGCGTTGATAAATATCCGGCCCAGCGTGGAAACTTCCTCGGTCGCCGCCGGCAGGCTGCCATCGGGATTCCCCATCGCCAACAATGGTCGCCTCGAGCCCACGCTGTTGTCGGGCGCAGTGACTGAGGCGACGGCATTCAGCAGATCCGCAGAAGCGAGATAAGCGAAACGCTTCTGTTCAATCAGGAAGGTGAGCGAGCCGTCCTGGTTAGCGCGACCGAGCGCATGGATCGGCAGATAGTAAAGTTCGCCGGCGGGTACAATTAACAGCGTATCCGCGGCGTCGACCTCTGCTTGCGCGGGCGCGATCAGCGTCTGGTAAAGCCGCAACGTAGCATCTTTGATCGGCGCGATGTCGTTTTTGAAATCCTGTTTCCCATCATCTTTCCACAGCGCGCCGCGGGCTGAACGCTCCAGCACGCTCTGCTCGGTAGCGCTGCTCAGGGCTTCACGATACTGCATAATCAGTTTAGCTAAGTCAGTGCGTTTGATTGCGACAGTGCGAATTGCCGGCCCTGCATCACGCGTTACGACGAAAATGTACAGTTCATTGTCGGTAGGAAAATACTCGAGCAGCAGAGTCTTTTCCGGCAGACGCTTGCGGATTTCAACCAGGTCGGTTGGGTTGACGGCAACCAGACTGGCATAAGAAGGATTGGCGCTTTTCACCTTTTCAACTGCATCAAGGTAGTTGTTCTTCGCTTCTGTCACCTTCGTTCGGGCCGCAGTGATCTTCGCCTCATCTCGATTAGCTTCCGGCTTTGCCAACTCAGTAGCCAGCTCTCTTTCGGCGACTCGCAACGCGTCAGTTTGCTCGCGCAGACGATCAAGCAAAGCGCTCACCTGCGGATCTTTAGCTTTCACGTTTGCACCCGCTAAAGCGTCAACCAGCGCCTTTGATTTGGCTCGCTCCAGATACACAAGCGCTTCGGCAGCACGGCCTTTTTTGATCAGCAGCTTAATCAAGTGATCGTAGAGATCGCGATTGCCACGGCTCGCATTGAAGGTCTCCGAACTCACATTTGCCGAGAGAGAGCCCGCCAAAGTCTCAACGATTCCGACTGCCTCAATGTAAGCTGCCAAAGCTTCTTCGTCACGCCCTAAGCGCTCGAGGGTCAAACCCAAACTGTCCAGGGTATAGGCTACATGGCCACGCAGACCCAGGTCGCGCCAGGTGGTGAGCGCTTCGCGCAAATGTTGTTCAGAAGATTTGAGGGTTTCGCCGCCGAGCTCGCTCTCAGTTCGTCCCAGCGTACGCAGAATCGCGGCCGTTTGCGGGCGTGATCCCAGTGGCCGCGCAATCTTAAGAGCGTCCTCGCCCAACTGCTTCGATTCCGCCAAGCGACCCTGGTCGCGCCTCAACGCGCTTTTGAATACCAGCATACTGGCGATGCCCCAGGCTTCGTTCTTGCGAACGAATTCGGCCAGCGCCGCCTCGATGGGAGCCTCAGCCGCCGCATAATTCCCGCGCTCCCGCTCGATCCTCGCCAGCGCCACATAGGTACCGGACAAGAAGAAACTTCCGCCGACCAGATTTGCACTCAACGCATTTGCTTGCTCATAAGTCTTAACGGCGTTATCAAGATCGTTTTGGTCTTCATAGAGCATGGCGCGACCACTAAGTACCGTCGACCGATGTGAATTGATCATCAGCGTGGCTAAGTTGAGACGCTGCTCCTCGTCTTTAGTCGGTGTGACCCCGCTTTGACGGCGATGAGCCGCGACATCGACGCTTTTAATGTCGCTCTTACCGATTGAACGCAGCCAGCTCAGCAGGTCAGCTTCGTCGGGCGCACCAAAAGCATAAAGCTGCGGCACCGAGTCGAGCACTGCCTGGTACTCTTGATCTGCTGCGCGGTAGTTCCCTTGCCTTGCAAGGATTCTGCTAATCGCCGCTCTGGCATCGAAGGCTTTGCTCCCGCGACCGAGGAGATCAATGTTATTCATATGGGCCTCGGTGGATCGCAGATCCTCGTTGGGCTCAGCGTTGAGATCGTAAATGCCGGGAAGCACGCCCGATCTGGTCTGTTCGATCACCTGTCGATAACGAACAACAGCTCCGTTCCAATCATCGGCGTCGTCGGCGATTTGAGCGAGCAGGTAGAGCGTCTCATAAATCCACCTCTGGCGCGGATCCTTAGTTCGTAACGCCAAAGCTTCTTCAGCCGTCACTCGCGCCCTGGCATAATCTCCGGCTTTGCGATAAGCGTTAGCGGTCTGCTCCAGGCCGTGTGCGATTTTGTCCGGGTCGCCTCCGCGTCGCGCCAGAGCGAGTCTGGCATCCGCGATTCTCGCTACTTCGGCCAGATCGTCTCGCGCCGAAGCGAGACCGTCGAGGTACGTGAGCATTGAGTCGGTGAAACTTTCGATCACTCCGGCGGCGGCTTTTCGATAACCAGCGTCTGTACTCTGTTCAATCCTCGCCTGCATCGCCTTGGTGGTGTCGGTGATTCTCTCTTCGATTTGTGCCCTCTCGACTCGATAGTTCTCGTCTCGTAAATGCTCTGCACGCGTGTACCACTCGCCTCCTTCGACGTGGCGCCCCAGCGCCGCCAGCGCGCCGCCCAATTGTGTCTGCAGGCCGGCCAGTGTCTTTGATTCTTTGAGGTGGGGCTCTGCGCCAGTCGTGTCTTTCAGTACCTGCTGCTGGTCGTTGACCGCAGAAAGTAATGCGGCGCGCACGTCTTCTTTGTCACCAACGGTGCGCAAGGCAGCGGCCTGCATCGACAGAGCATTGACCCTGCCTCCTCGAAGTTCGGGCTCAGCCTTTGCCAGTTCAGCCGCGCGCCCGAAAGACGTGGCCGCATCTTTCCAGTTTTCCAAAGTGTAATCGGCGTAAGCCCTGATTAGAGCGGCTTGATAGAGACCCACCGGATCTTCCCATTTTTTCCAAATCGTTTCAGCGCGATCGAGCAAGGGGCGAACCTCGTCGATACGTCTATCACGCAGCGCGAAAAAAGATAGCGTGCCTGAGAAGCTGGCAACGGCTAGCTCAATTCCTTCCTCTCCGGACAATCCGAGGGCGCGTTCAGTCAATTCCCGCGGCGACCCGGGCGGAGCATCTTTGCCCGGATCCTTCTCGGCGTTTCGCATCTCCGCAACCTGGGCCAGATATAGAATCTGCTCGATCCCGTCGCCGGCACTCATAAAACCAACCCCCAGCTTTCGCTCTTTCAACCACTCATTGAACTTCGCTTCCAGAGTGCCATTTTCATCATCGCTCTCGGCCAGGAGCTTCCGGACCTGCTCCATAAATTGCGGTGGCGCACTCTGGTAGAGTCGCGCGGTAACCGCTCTGAACAACAACTCGCGATACAGAAGATGTGCTGCCGCGCGATTGCCATTGATTAGTGAACGCGCCTCAGCTTCCTTTTGAGCGGCAACCAACGCTCGAAGTTGCTGCCACAATGGGAAGGCCAGGATGGAAGATTGGCCGGCAGCTTTGGTTGCTTCCTCTCTCAGCTTTTGGATAAGCGAATCGTAGTAAGCCTTCGCGGCGGCGTCATTCGGGTTTTCGCTGACCAGCTCGCTGGCAATGCGCAGCGCGTCGTACCAAACACCGAAATCTTCAAAGATGCGCGCCTGCGTCAGACGCTCACTCGCACTTTTCGGCGCGGTTAGCTTCGCCTTTTCCAAAGCTGCCTTGACCTGCGCGGCATCTTCACCGGCAAGCACAAAGAAAGTGGCCACCGCGCCCTGCCTTTTCTCCATCACGCCGGCAGTCGACACCCGCCACGAATAGAGTTTGCCGGGAGCCAGCGCCGGGGCTTCCGCAGGATAGGCGAACTGCGCGGTCTTCACATCGGTCTCGTAAACAATCGGGGAGGAAGATTCGGCTCCGTCGCGCAGCGTCAGATGATAAGCAGCAGCGCCCGGCTGTGGAGCCCACGCAAAAAATGGCCGGCCGCTGTAGGCCAGGCCTTCATAGGGCGCGATTGGTTTCAGCGGGCCGCGAGTGGCGCCGGCAGCGATCAATCGAGCCGACGCGTCGCGCCCCGTTTGTTCAAATCCGCGCGAACCGGACGGAGGTTTTGGCAACGGTCGGCGCGGCTTATTGTTTTGCGCGTGCGTCGTGAAATTGAAGCTGCTGATTGAACCCGAGACTGCAAAGAGAAGTATTAAGCTGATGCGACATGCGAGGGAAAGGGTTTTGCACATTGGTTCTTTCTTTGGATAGGGTACTTCTACTTCTTTGACTCCGGGGAGGAGTCGTCCCGTCGGGGCCTGGCGTTTGTTTCTGACTGCTGATGGTCATCAGGATTCTGATAAGCGAAGACTGCATCTTCATCAGACGAAGGTACAACCTGAGCAGCTAAATTCTCCAAAAACTGACGCAGCCGGCTCGGGCTCTGTTCTGGTATTGTGACGTCGTCATCGGCCAGGACAAATGACTCGAGACGAATCAGTCGCGCCGTCGCGCCGCGACATGAGGCACACTCCGTCAGATGCGAGATTATCGGCGCTGATTCATCCTCGCTCAGACGGCATTCGACGAAAGCGCTAATAGCATCTTCGTCAAGGTGCAAGGCGGAGGAAGCCATCACCGCCTCGGCCTCCGTGACGCAGTTGAGACGCTCGTGGATCAGGTGACTAATTGCTTCCATCTCTTTGTCTGTTTCGGGCGACATTAAGATTCGTTACGAGGCCTGCTCAATCTGAGACTTGACCTCTCCCTTCGTAAAGCTCCTGCCCTTTGCGCGCCCGCCGTCGAGTTTCACGCCTTGCCCCAAATCTTCGGTGGCGAGACCGCGGCAAATCTCAATCTCCGCGGCGTTCAATCCGTGCTTGTTCCCGAGTTCCGCGTGAAAGCGATCCAGGACCTTTCGATACGCTTTCTCCAGCCAGCGCATGACCGTCGACTCATGCACGCGATTTGATCGAGGCTGCTCGCCGCGCTTTGATCGTCGCTGAAACCAGCGTCGAATCGGGGACCTTGGTTCTTCGACGATGCGTGCAATTTCCCGCAGCTTCAGACCGTCCACATGATAATAGAGCAGGAGCAGCGTCTCGTGATCGTCAAGCGCCGTCAGGGCCTGATCCAGCGCCGCAACAGTGACTGACCGATAACGTTCACGTACTACGCTTGCGAGCATCGCATCTTCTGTTCCGCGCGCCCGGAAGTTACCGGTCTGGGTTTCGCGCGTCTCGTCGCTGCTGCCCGACCAGTTTTCCAGAGGCACTTCGTCCTGCCGGCCACGATACAAATCCACTACCGCGTTTGAGACGACTGCGCGCAACCATCCGCGCAAGGTGCCGCGTCCGGTGTAGCTCCTGAATTTTGACTGCCGCACCCCGGCGACGAGCCTGGTCCCGAACAACTCGGCATAGACAGAATCGATCACCTCATCGGCATCTGTCCCCGAACTGGCCAGGTGGCGTGCCAGGCGCTCAATAAAAGATCGGTACCCCCGATCAAACTGTTGCCAGGCGGGTTCGTTGCCGCGTTCGCAGGCAAGCGCCAGGTACAGATCCAGGCTCTGAAGTTCTCCGATGAATTGGCGGATTTCGTTAACGGATGGCGCCGCATCACTACTGGCGAACCCGACCAGGTACTTATCGACGGCCGCCGTAAGAGCCGCGCGGAAATCTTCCGCTGACAGGCCGAACGTTGGACAACTTTCGGCGCAGCGGGCATAGATTGAGTCCATGTCGGCCAGGCAAGCGGCAACGTTCTTCGAATACTCCGCCCCGGACGAGGGCGTGGCGCGACGCTTGGGGTTATCGATCAAAGCGCGACTATCATATTGGCAAAGAGCGTGCGCGAGCAACTTGGAAGAAACCCGGCCCGGTCGCAATCTGTAGTCTGCACACACTTGGATCGCATGTTCCATGATAGGGGCCGAGGTCTACTTCGGTTACCGACAACGCCAGGCTCGCGCGCAGGCCTCTGCCCGCGAGCGAGACGACTGCCTTCAATCTGTCTATTAATCTGGACGCGCCCTGAAAGGGTTTTTTGCTTAAGAATAAAACGGGTTGGGGTTGACGAGCAGAGCGTGAGCGCAGGCTATTTTTCTTCCCCGGGGGATGCCTTCGGCTGTAGGGCGGGTTGCTTTCGCGAGACCGTGAAGACTGTGGTGTTCTTGGTCTTCCCCTTCACTTTTACGTCGCCCAAAGGCTCTACCAGGTAATCCTCGCTCACCAGCGCGGCCGTTGGCTCGCTAATCAAAATCGGCACGCCGAATTCTTTGGTCGTAGATTCAAGCCGGGCCGAGAGGTTTACCGTGTCGCCAATCACCGTATATTCCAGACGCCGCTCAGCCCCAACCACACCGCAGGTCGCTTCGCCCGTGTGTATGCCGCATCCGATCTTAACCACCGGGCGTCCGGTGCCCTTCCAATCTTCGTTCATGCGCTCGACTGCCTCGAGCATCGCCAGGCCACAATCGACCGCCGCGCGAGCTTCTTCTTTGTCGCCACGATCTATGGGAGCGCCGAACACGATCATTAACCCATCCCCGATGTATTTATTTACATGACCGCCAAAGGATTCCACGATGGTGTTCATCCTTCCGAAATAGTCGTTGAGCCACTGCACAACGGTTTCGGAAGGAGCCGATTCGGAAAGCGTCGTAAAATTGCGAATGTCCGTAAAGATGACCGTGACCGTGCGATTCTCACCGGCCAGCGCCGCCTGCCCACGCCGCTCCCACATTTCGTTGGCCACATCGGTCGAGACAAAGCGCGAGAAAATGTCCATCATCTGCGCGCGCTCGGCTTCGGTTTCGCTGCGTAGCAGACGCTCGCGCGCGTAACGCAAGCCCAATCCTGCCGGCGTCAATATTGCCATTCCTAACCAGGCGCTCGCCAAAGGCAGGATCACTCCGTGCGCATTGAAAGCCCAGGAAGAAACTACCAGCGCCAGAACCGCGACCAGCACGACGGCGATCAATCCCCAAAGCGCACGCAGACCAAAAACGCTGAGCGCCACCAGCGACAGGGACAGCAAAACCGCCAGCGCCTGCCAAATGTAGCGCGGCCGGGTCAAAGATTTGCCGAACAACAAGGTGGCGGCCGCGGTCGCATGCAATTCGACTCCGGGCGTGCGTTTGGGAGCGTTCGGCAGACTTCTATCGAACAGGCGCGTCAGCGCCGACGGTTCATAGAAAGGAGTCGGAAACAGGTCGGGAGCATCGATGTTCGACGCGCCAATCAAAACTATGCGGTCACGAAACAGATCGTCGGGAATCTGTGTTTGCTTGGATAGAATGTCTGCAGCCGATATGCGACGAAATGCCGGCGACCGCGTGCGAAAGTCCAGTTGCAAATTGACGTCGTTTCGCAGATGAATCGCGCGCTCCCCCAGGCGCGCGTTTCCGTCAGGAGTTATTTTCAGCGACGGTGGCGTCGCACCCTCGCCGGCAAGCGCAGTCAGATGACCCTCTGCCAGGCGCGTCGCGAAACTAATCTTCACATCTTCGCCCGGACTTTCCAGAACCAGCTGTGAACTGCGGACAAACCCATCGTCATCCAGGGGAAGATCGACAAAGCCGGTGGCGTACGCGGCATCCGCAAACACCGGCAACGGTTTGAGTTCCTCAAAACCTCCAGCGGAGGTCTTCATCGCAATGACTACGTTTCCGGCTTCGGTGATGGACTTAACCAGAGCCTGGTCAGCTGCTTTGTCTTCGACCGACGCCCCGCCTTCTTCGCTCAGGAAAATATCCAGACCGATAACGCTGGCCCCACCCACGCTGGCTCGATCAATCAACCGCGCGTACAGGTCGCGCGGCCACTTTTGGATGCGTATTCGCGAAGCCTTGATAGTGGCATCGTCAATTTCAATGATGGTGATCGGTTCGGTCAGGCCGCGCTGCCTCAGCTCCTGGTGACGCGCATCGCGCAGTTGGAAAAAGAGATCCAGCGCGTGATTCTCCAGCCCCGTCGTCAGGCCATAGGGAAACGAAGCATACGAACCGCCGGAATCCCGGAGCGGCCGCATCGCCGCGGACAGGCCGGCCCACACCGCGAGCGTCAGGATTATCGCCAGGACCCAGTAGCGGCGGCGCAGCAGTATCGAGATGAATGAAGGCTTGTTGGTTGAGGACATCGTTTCGAGTGCCGGCTTCAGTCGGGTCGCTGAAGAGTACAAGAGTCCAACGTAAGTTGGTACTCTAAACCCGTCTCAATGCGAAACACTAAAGCGAGCGGTCATCATAACCGCGCCTGGAATTGGGGGCAATGCGTAGTGCGATAGAATAGTAGTCGCTTTGTATCGTCTGTCGTCGTCTTCAGTCCCAGAGGGACAAAATGTTTATAGAACTGCGGGACCATCCCGACCTTAAAAGCTCCGGAGGAGCGAAATGTCCCAGGCATTGCGCTCCTCCGGAGCTCAAGAAACTTTTTACGGCGCATGGTCTATAAACATTTGGCCGCTCTGCGGCTAGGACTTGTTAATGGCATTAATCAGAGGATACCAAAATGCGAAACCGAAAACTTGGAAACAGCAACCTGGAAGTTTCGGCCATCGGCCTCGGCTGCATGGGGATGAGCTTTGCTTACGGCGCCCCGGATGAGCGCGACGAGAGCGAGTCCATCGCCACGATTCACCGAGCCATCGAGCTCGGCGTGACGTTCTTTGACACCGCCGAGGTGTACGGGCCCTACACCAACGAAGAACTGCTGGCCCGCGCGCTTAAAGGAAGGCGCGATTCCGTGACTATCGCGACCAAGTTCGGGTTCAAGATCGAAAACGGCGCGATGGCGGGACTAAACAGCCGGCCCGAGCATGTTCGCGAGGCCGTAGATGGGTCGCTCCGCCGCCTCGCTACTGATCGCATTGATCTCCTCTATCAGCATCGCGTGGATCCCGGCGTCCCGATCGAGGACGTTGTCGGCGTCATGTCGGATTTGGTGAGCGAGGGGAAGGTCTGCTTCCTCGGCCTTTCCGAGGCCGGCGAACAGACGATTCGCCGCGCGCATGCGGTGCACCCGATCGCGGCGCTCCAAAGCGAGTACTCGTTGTGGGAGCGCAACCTTGAGCCGCGCATCATCCCGCTCTTGCGCGAGCTGGGGATCGGGCTGGTTCCGTTCGCGCCACTCGGCCGCGGCTTTCTCACGGGATCGGTGAAGCGCGCCGAGGAATATCCGGAAAGCGACTACCGCCATAATGACCCGCGCTACGTAGGCGAGAATTTCGACGCCAACATGCGCGCGGCTTCAGCCGTAAGCGAATTGGCCGCGCAGAAGGGATCGACCCCGGGACAGATCGCCCTGGCCTGGCTGCTGCACAAGGGCCCGGACATCGTGCCGATCCCCGGCACCCGGCGACGGAACCACCTCGAGGACAACGTCGGCGCGGCGTCCGTGTCGCTAGGCGCCGAAGAGTTGTCGAAGCTCGACGCGGCGCTCTCGCCCGAGAACGTGGCCGGGCCCCGTTACACCGAGAAGCAGATGGCGACAGTGGATCGCTAGGAGTTGTTCGGCGCGTAAGGCGGCAGGCTCCGACCCCACCAAACAAAAGAGGAGGCGCTTAGCCTCCCCCAGTTCGTTATAGAAATTTGGCTCCGCACAGTGGATGCTCTTCGCAACTTCTTCCACGCCGCTCCTGAGGACAGGAAGATTGATCGCGCGAAAACTCTTCGCTCAGATCCACATTACTCGTTTCGATTGTGAGCCGGCCACCCCTGGGCATGGCGTCGCTAGGTCGCCACTGAGCACCACGTTTGGTTAATGGAAACCTATGCCGGGAAACCGCGCCGTCGCAACATCTCTTGAAAGCGCGCGTCGGAGCGCATTCCGTCCCAATAGGGATCTGTTTTCAGCCAGCGTAGTCCGCGCTCACGCGCCGTAAAGCTCTTTGCCAGCCAGATAAACGCCTGCTCCTTATCACTCAATGCGGCATAGACCTGGGCCACTTTCAAGTTTGTGCCGTTGGGTGTCGATTGCATGGGCTGCTTCTTAAGTTCATCGAGTATCTTGGTCGCCTCACTACGGCGTCCGGCCATCGCATAGACCCAGGCCAGGTCGAGGTTATTGGTAGCATTGCCTTGACCGCGGGCGATGACCTTTTGCATCTCAGCAATAGCTTCTTCGTGCCTGCCCTGGTACGCGTAAATCCTCGCGAGTGCAAATCCACCAGTAAAAAAGTCGGGATGCAACTCGCCCAAGCTCTTGAATTTCTCCAGCGCGCGGTCATACTGGCGCGCGTTGAAGTAAATGTTTCCCACGTTAGTCTTAAGAGCCAGGTTGAGTGGATCGCGTTCCTCAGCCATTCTTATTTCTCGAATTGCCTCCTCGTGACGACCCAACGAAGCCAGAAAAAAAGCATAGTCCCACAGGGCAATTCCGCCGCGAGATGTGTTAGGGCCAAGTTCCATCGCTCGCTGGTATTCCTTTTCTGCGCCAGTCGCGTTCCAGTCATGAGTCCAGAGCACACCTGCCAGCGCGGCGTGAGCGCCAGCGTCTGACTCGTCCAGACGAATCGCCGTTAGTGCGGCCTCTTTTGCCTTTGGGTAGTATTCAAGCGAACCAGTCACAAACTCTAACAACGCAAAAGCATCGGCCAACGCCGCATAGGCCCGCGCGTATCCTGGTTCGATCGTGATTGCCTGTTGATACGAAGCAGCACTCTTCTCGAACCATATCTTTCTCTCCGTGCGACTGTTGGCTGCCTGATTAAAGTATTCGAGTCCCCTTAGATAGGCGTCCTGCGCCTGCGAATTAATAGAATGCGCTTGTGACAGACTCGCCTGTTCCTGCAGCGTCAATTTGATCTTGATTTCGCTTGCGATGCCACGAGCTACTTCGCCCTGGAGCGAAAGAATGTCACGTAGATCACGCTCATAACTGTTGGCCCAGACATTTTGATCGGTCGAAGCGCGGTACAACTGCGTGTTGATGCGTACTTTATCGCCTGAACGCCAAACCGAGCCTACAACAATCGCATCAACGTTCAATTCGCGCGCGATTTCGGAGAGCGACTTGCGCGCGCCTTTGTATTGTATGGTCGAGCTGCGCGAGATAACCCGCAGACTGCCAATCTTTGACAGTTCAGAACTCAGCTCTTCGGTCATCCCGTCCGCGAAGTAATCCTGCGAAGCGTCACCTGATCGATTCTCCAGCGGCAACACAGCTAATGAGTTGATAGGAGGTTGAGCAGTTGCCAAATTCCAGTGGCGTTGCCGTAGATAAACGAAAGCTGCGGTAACGACAATTAATGCCAACACTGCCGCGATCCAGACATGGCGCCGTCCAACCGGTCGCGCCCGCGAATCTGTCTCGCCCTGCGCTATAGTCGGAATAGCGGGTCTTTCGCTCTCGATCCTGTTTACGCCTTCCAATTCTTTTACCGGGGCAAGGAACCTGTAGCCCCGACGAGGCACGGTCTGGATGTACTTCTCGTCCTCGTTTTGGCTGAGGGCCCTTCTCAGCAGCGAGATGTTGTGAGCAAGGTTGACTTCTTCGACAAAGGTGTCGGGCCAGAGCCTTTTCATCAACTCCTCTTTCGCGACCAGATGGCCGCTCTGCTCAACCAGCGCAATGAGAGTCTCGAAAGCCTTCGGAGTGATTGGAATGACAGTCCCGTCGCGCAGTAGCAACTGCTCTGTCACATCAACGCGAAACGGCCCGAACTCGTAAAAGTGGTGTGCCTGCCTGGAGTCCATCGTTGCAAACGCATCTTTAAGATCGATTCAAAAAGAAAGTCAAATTCCTTCAAACCGCGCAAAAGACTTCCCATATGAAGCGGAATTACTGTGCTCTCAGGTGAGCCGAGGCGGCGAAGCCGAAGACGTGGGTTACTGAAACCGGGACGATTTTAGTGCAGACCTGAGGTAGCGGCAAGAGTTAATGATCGCTCCCCGGAGAGCACTCAAAGCGCACCGAGATGCCTGCTTAATCGGCCAGACCGGCCCCAGCTCACCACTACTACGACCGACATTCTCGGCAGGAGGTTTCCATGCCACGACTGACACCCGTCGCATTACTTCTCTTTCTGTGCGCCACGATTGCTCCCGCGCAGAGTTCCCGCTCTGCCGGCTCATACTTCGAGCGCGCCATACAGCGTTACGCTCAGGGCGATCTCAACGGCGCCATCAGTGACTTCGATGTGGTCCTCATTTTTGCTCCGCGTACCGCCGCCGCCTATTCCAATCGTGGCATAGCCCGCTATGACAACGGCGATTTCAACGGGGCCATCGCCGATTTCAATCAAGCCTTGGAAATTGACCCCAACAGCGCCGAAGTCTACAACAATCGGGGCGCCGCGCGGCGAGTTAAAGGCGACCTCACGGGCGCTCTCTCTGATTACACGAAGGCCATAGAGATTAAGCCACGCTTTGCGCATACCCTCTATAATCGCGCAAACGTTCGGGATGACTTGGGCGACCGGGATGGCGCCATCAACGACTACACTGCAGCCATCAGAATCAATTCTCGTCTGGTCGAAGCTTATGAAGGCCGCGGCAATGATCGGTTAGTCAAAGGCGATGTTGATGGTGCCATGGCTGATTACGCTCAAGCAATCCGCATCAATCCGCGCCGCGCGTTCAGCTATCTGGGTCGCGGCAACAGTCGAGCGCATAAACACGATCTCGAGGGCGCGGTCGCTGATTACACCAGGGCGATAGAGCTTGATCCGAGTTTTGCTGCGGCCTACCTCAATCGCGGCCTGCTGCTATGGATTATGGAAAGAACCACTGAAGCAAAGCGTGACTTCGACCAGAGTTTGAAACTTGACTCTTCACTTAAAGGAACGCTAGAGGCGCAGATTAAGAGTGAGAAGAGAACCGCGTCGAAGCATTAGCTGGGCACGAGCCGCCAAAGATCACTAGGCGCACGCCGCGGCTAAAACTTTGGCTTGAGCATCGTCAGAGCCGCACAGGTTTCAGGAGGAAACCGGTAGGCTGCCGCCGGAGGTCGGCGACTTTAGGATTGGATCTTTGGAAGTTGATTGAACGGCGTCCACACGGCAACAGATATCGGAGAATCCATGCGTGTCCGTTTGGCGTCGTATTCACTGGCGCGTGCGATGACCTGTTGACGGAGTAAACTCAACTAACCCTGCGTGGCCAAAAAAAGGTCGGCGGACTTAACTCCAGCGACCCTCAATCCAGAAATTGGCTCCGCAGGTAGTCCCGATAAATCGGGAGAACCTACAATCCCGAGTCGTCGGGATTAACAGCTGAAGGTTTTGCCTTTAGCAATTTTGAGCGAATCCATTTGGCGGATTTCATTCGCTTGATTTGACGCTCTCGTTCCATTGCCGATGGCCGCGATTCGTGCTCCTCAGACCAGACCAGTTTCCATGGTCCGTTCTTTCGTGTGTAATGGCCGTCAATGCCGTCGGTGCGATTGTGGAACTCGAGACGTGCTGGTAAATCTTCTGTTTCGCCGATGTAGAATTTATCGCTCGGGTTTTGCAGGATTTAGACCCAACAGGAATTGGCTCCGCAGGTAGGACTCGAACCTACAACCCTTCGGTTAACAGCCGAATGCTCTGCCATTGAGCTACTGCGGAACACATCGCACGATTGGGACCAATTGGCGGACGCGAACGGAATTTATAACAAAGCGTTGTAAGCACGGTCAAGGCGCGCTTTGTCGGGAAGAACCTACAATCCCGATGCGTCGGGATTAACAGCCGAATGCTCTGCCATTGTGCTACTGCGGAATAATTGGCGGCTGCCGGAGCGTCAATTTCACACTGGCCAGGTACGGTTTTGAACAAAAGGCCGCGAGCATGGTCAAGGTGACCGTCGGAGCGCGTGCATCCTGCGTGCGGTTCGCCGGCATTTTTGCCGGGCTTGCGAGTTTCAAGCTCGAGATCTTGTGAGCGCGCTACGCGCGCTATGCGGATGGGACGTCCGCGCTCCCAGGTCTTTACTTTTTCCTTTTTACTTTTTACTTTTGCCTTATGGAAGCCCGTCAATGGAAACTCGCGCGCCGCTCGCTGCCTTATGGAGAGCGCACGCTAGTCATGGGCGTGCTCAACGTCACGCCTGACAGTTTCAGTGACGGCGGTCATTTTTTCTCCTTCGATCAGGCAATCGCCCATGCCGAACAAATGATCGGTGAAGGTGCGCACATCATCGACATCGGCGGCGAGTCGACTCGGCCAGGCTCTGAGTTTGTTTCGACAGACGAGGAGTTGCGTCGCGTCATTCCGATAATTGAGATCCTGGCGGCAAAAGCCTCTGTGCCGATCTCGATCGATACGACCAAGGCCCCGGTCGCGCGGGCGGCACTCGAAGCCGGTGCTGAAATCGTTAATGACATCTCGGCGTTGCGATTCGATCCTTTGCTTGCTGATGAAGTTGTTAGAGCCAACGCCGGACTGGTGCTGATGCATTCGCGCGGAACGCCGAAAACGATGCAGCAGTTGCCGCCGGTGGCAGACATCATTAGTGAAGTGATCGACGGCCTGCGTGAAAGTGTCACCGTCGCTCAGCAACATGGCGTCGCCACGGAAAGTATCGCCATCGATCCCGGCATCGGATTTGGCAAGACTGTCGAGCAAAATGTCGAACTAATAGCAAAGCTCAATCAGCTCGTGCATGAATTCGCTGAGTTTCCGATCATGATTGGCACATCGCGAAAATCGTTTATCGGGAAACTGCTGGACGGCGCGCCTGCCGATCAAAGGCTTTCCGGAACCATCGCGAGCACAGTCGCTTCGGTAATGAATGGAGCACACATCGTAAGAGTTCATGATGTGAAAGCGGCGGTAGAGGCAATGAGAATCGCTGATGCTATTCGAACGGTCTTCTGAGAATTAACCACCTATCTCTTTTGTATTACTACCTCGTCGTGGCTCCAGAAGGCTGGTCGTGCGATCGGTAATACTGGCGACCGGTTCAGCAAAGGTCGTGGCCTTTTCAATCACCGCTGGACCATTTGCAGGAGGCAAAGGCTGCCCGGACAATTTTTCTTTCAGTGATTTGGAATAGGTTTGGAACAGCCCCATCGCTCCCGCACCAATTGCGAGGAGGATCAGCAGCGCACCGGGTATGAGCATGGGGCGTCCTTTGATGATCATCTGAGAGAACACAACGATGATCATCGTTAGTAACACCAAACCAAACGTTGACAGCCCGGCAATGCCGCCCCAGTGCTCCAGTTTCTGCTGGCGTTGGCGCAAGCGGGCGATTTCATTGTTCTGCGCCGAAGGTTGAAGTGATTCTTGCGCGCCCAGAATCTCTGCCACCTTTTCCAGATTCATGCCACAGGACCGGCAGAATTGTTGGTCGACGTTCGCGTTAGTTCCACATCGAGGGCAATGCATGGACATGTTCTTAAAGAGTCTTCACGAAGTAATACGCGGACGCGGCGGTCGAGGTTCAAAAATGCTTTTTGCGAGTTCGCCGACCGCTGGTCCCACCGTGTCAGCAGCCCGCGCTTAGGAAAGGCCACTCTCGGCTCGCTCGTCTTTCAAAGTCAAGAAGAACTACCCTTCTCATTATGACTCGCAGTAAGCACGGATAGTTAGACCGCAACGATGATTGTCAGAGCGAGTGATAATAAGTATCCTAGCCAATCTTCAACAAGCGACTAGTCAGTTTAGAGTTCAAGCTTTAGCTTGCGACCTATATAAGAGCAACCTAAAGGTTGAACTCTGAACAAATGACAAAAACTTACGACGTTATCGTCATCGGCGGTGGCCACAATGGTCTGGTTAACGCGGCCTACCTGGCGCGGGCGGGCAAACGCGTACTGGTGCTCGAGCGCCGTTACGTACTCGGCGGCGCCGCCGTCACGGAAGAAGTCTTTCCCGGATTCAAGTTCTCTGTTTGCTCCTATGTCGTATCCCTGCTCCGTCCGGAGATCATTCGCGAACTAGATCTGCCCCGGCATGGTCTGGAGATTCTGCCGCTCGACGGTACGTTTACGCCGATGCCCAGCGGCGACTATCTCTGGCGCGTCAACGATCACTCGAAGACGCGACGCGAGATTGCGCGTCATTCCAGGCTGGACGCGGAGGCTTACGATGAATACGGCAAAGCCATGATCGAGATGGCGCACTTCGTCAAACCGATCATGAACATGACGCCGCCTGATCCGGCGTCATTGAATCCGAAAGGTTTGATGGAGCTGCTCGGCATGGGCAGACGGTTTCAGAAACTTTCGGCCGACGACAAATACAACCAGGTGCAGTTAATGACCATGAGCGCCGTCGATTTTCTCGATCAATGGTTCGAGACGGACGTTTTGAAAGCGACCATGGCGGCGTCGGGGATCATTGGCACGTTTTTGGGAGTGCGCTCGCCGGGCACGGCATACGTGCTGCTGCATCATTACATGGGCGAGATCGACGGCGCGTTCAGATCCTGGGGACTGTCTCGCGGCGGAACCGGCGCAATCTCAAACGCGATCGCCGATGCGGCGCGTGAAGCCGGCGCCGAGATCCGCACGGAAGCGCCAATCTCAAAGATCATTCTGAAGCAGGGTGAAGCCAAAGGCGTGGTGCTGGAGAACGGCGACGAGATTCATGCCGACATTATCTCCTCGAGTGTCGATCCGCGTCTGACCTTTATCAAGATGGTGGGCGCCGAACACCTACCGGAAGATTTTGTCGATGACATCAACCGCTACAAGTTTCGCGGCTCTTCCGGCAAAGTAAATCTGGCGCTGGACGCGCTGCCGGATTTCAAATGCATGCCGGGGCCGGGACCACACCTGCGCGGCGCAGTTTCGATCTCGCCGAGCGTGGAATACATGGAGCGCGCCTATGACGACGCCAAGTATGGACGCTACTCGCGTCGTCCATACATCGACATGGTTATCCCGACGCTCACTGATCCATCAATAGCTCCGCCGGGCAAACATGTCATGTCGTGCTTTGTGCAGTACGCGCCGTATAACTTGAAAGAAGGAAACTGGGACGACCAGCGCGAGGAGTTCGGTGACACCGTCATCGAGACCATCGCCGAACACGCACCTAACATCAAGGACATCATCCTTCATCGCCAGGTTTTGACGCCGCTCGATCTGGAGCGCGAGTTTGGTTTGTCTGAGGGGAATATCTTTCAGGGCGAGCTGACGCTGGAACAACTTTTCTTTTTGCGGCCGGCGCCGGGTTGGGCCCAGTATCGTTCCCCGATTCGTAATCTTTACATGTGCGGATCGGCGACGCATCCCGGCGGCGGCATCATGGGCGCGAGCGGCCGGAACTCGGCAATGGAGATTTTGAAGGATCGGAAGTAATTTGGAGTGCGCTGACTAGTCAGCGCTTTGGAAAGCGGCGACTAGTCGCCGCACTCCAAAAAGAGCATGCCAACTCATGACATCATCATCATCGGAGCCGGCCATAACGGTCTGGTCACGGCGTGTTACCTGGCAAACGCGGGATTGAAACCGCTGGTGCTGGAACGCCGTGAAATAGTGGGCGGGGCCTGCGTCACTGAGGAAATCATTCCAGGCTTTCGCTGTTCGACGCTCGCACAAAGCGCGGGGCCCTTTCTTCCTAAAATCTTCAAAGACCTGCAGTTGGAACGTCACGGTCTCGAGTTCATCAATCCGACCGTGCGGGTTCTGGCACTGAATCCGCACGGACCTGCGATCACTCTTTATCAGGATCCGGAACGCACCGCGACCGAAATGGCCGCAGATTCGCCAAAGGACGCGCAGCGCTATCCGAATTTCATCAAGACCTTCTCACACATAGGCCGCGCGCTCTCGCCGCTGTTGACAATGACGCCGCCGGACATCGATAAGCCGGCAAAGAGTGAACTTTGGAGTCTAGGCAAACTCGGTTGGGCGATTCGTGGTTTGGGAAAGAAGGACGAGTACCGCCTCTTGCGTTATGGACCGATGGCCGTCGCGGATCTCGCTGCCGAGTGGTTTGAATCTGAGCTGTTGCGCGCGACGGTGGCGGCCCGGGGAATCTTTGGTGCTTTTGCCGGGCCATGGTCGGCGGGAACCAGCGCCGCGTTATTGATGCAGGCAGCCACCGATGGACACGCAATTGCTCCGACTTCGTTCGTGAAAGGCGGCATGGGAGCTTTGACTGAGGCGCTCGCCAAGGCCGCTACGGCGGCCGGCGCCGAGATTCGCACCAACGCCGACGTTACCGCCCTTCAGATCAAAGACGGCGCCGCGACGGGTGTCGTGCTCAGCAGCGGTGAAGAACTTTCGGCCCGGGCAATAGTTTCCAACGCCGATCCGCGCACAACTTTTCTCAAGCTAATCGACCCGTCCGAACTCGATCCCAGTTTTATCACTAAGGCTCGTAACTATCGCGCCAGTGGGACGGTAGCGAAAGTGAATTTGGCGCTTTCGGCCTTACCAAAGTTCATTGGGCTAAATGGTAGCGACGCGTCCGAGAGACTCTCGGGCCGCATTCATATCGGTCCGGACATTGATTATCTGGAACGCGCATTTGACGCGGCGAAGTATGGTGACCTTTCGCCGCAGCCATACCTGGAAATTACGATTCCGTCGCTTACTGATCCCTCGCTGGCGCCGCCGGGCGCGCAAGTAATGTCGATTCATGCGCAGTTCGCTCCCTATCAGTTGAAGCACGGAGATTGGAATTCGCGGGCTGAAGAACTCAGCGAAGCCGTCGTCAAAGTGCTTTCGGATTACGCACCGAACTTGAAGGATCTCATAGTGAGCGGACAGGTGATCACGCCACTGGACCTGGAACAGACTTTTGGTCTAAGCGGCGGCCAGATTCATCACGGCGAGATGTCGCTGGATCAATTGTTTGCTTTTCGCCCGTTGATCGGATGGTCCCGCTATCGGACGCCGATCAAGGGACTGTTCCTTTGTGGAGCAGGAACGCATCCCGGCGGCGGCGTTACCGGTGCGCCGGGATTGAATGCGAGCAGAGAGATCATCAAGGATCTAAAATAGAGCCGGTAAAACACGCGGCCCCGTGAGTTCTGAAGTCCCGTTGAGACGAAACTTTCCCCTACGGAGCCATCGCGCGGCTAACTCGCCGCGGTCTTGCTCCGCGACACTCCAATTACCGACCCAATTGCCGCGAACAATAATCCAACGGCCATAAAGCTGAACGCGATGATCACTCGAGTGCCTTCGACGAATCCGGTTTTTGCCAACCTGATCCATTCGGCCGGCCCTTCGTCGTGAGGAATTATCAGCAATCCAATCGCTATCAAAAACGCCCCGAGCGCCATCAGCATCAACCACGACGCCGTAATGCGCGCGCGGCCGATCTGTAGCCCAATGCTGCTGTGCGAGTATCCGTACGAGAGGTAAACAGCAAACCCCAACATCAGCCAGGCGATAAAACGCCAGTACGATCCTCCTGGCAAATAATAAATCAGGAATGCGCACGACAGAGCTCCGAGCCCCGGCAAGACCCACGGCCCTAAAGGAACTCTGAACGGCCGGTGGCGGTCCTTCTCTTTGTATCGCAGGACAATCACGCCGATACACACCAGAATAAACGCAAACAGAGTCCCGATGTTGGTCAGGCTGACCATTTCATCGACGGTCGCGAAGGCTGCAATGCCGCCCACCAAAACTCCGGTCAGGATAGTCGTGACATGAGGCGTCTTGAAGCGTGGATGCACCGAAGCAAAAACAGATGGCAGCAGGCCGTCGCGCGCCATGGAAAAGAAAATGCGCGGCTGACCCAATTGAAAGACCAGCAACACGGCCGTGTGCGCAACCACTGAACCGAACGCGATCACGCCCGCCTGCCAACGGGCGCTCGGCGCAACCGAAGTCAAAGCGATGGACAACGACTTGTCGAGATCGCCTTTGGACCAGGTGCTGAGGACTTTGAACGGAACCGCACCGCTGAAAATCGCCGCCACCACAACGTAGAAGACCGTGCAGATAAGCAAGCTGGCGATAATCCCAATCGGCAAATCGCGAGCAGGGTTCTTGGTCTCTTCTGCAACGGTCGAAACCGCATCGAAGCCGATGTACGCAAAAAAGACCACGGCCGCGCCGGTAAAGGTGCCGGCCCATCCCATCGGTTGAAACGGATGCCAGTTGGCTTCCATTTTCGCGGGTGAAACGTAATACAACATGATCACCACGAAAAACAGGAGCACGAGGATCTTGATGCCGACCATGACCGCATTGAAGCGCGCTGACTCTTTGATACCCCACACGAGTACGACTGTAATGATCGCAACGATGCCAAACGCCGGCGCATTAAAGACAATTGCTTTGCCGAAGAGGTGAGGCGCGGCTGCAAGAATCTCAGGCGTGGCGGTGCGATAGTTATTAACCAGCCACTCAGGCAAAGCGATACCCAACGATCTGAGAAACTCATTGAAGTACCCGGCCCAACTGATGGCTACCGCGACGTTGCCAATCGCGTATTCGATAATCAGGTCCCAGCCGATAATCCACGCGACCAGTTCGCCCAACGTCGCGTATGAATACGTGTAAGCCGATCCGGAGATTGGCACCATCGACGCCAGCTCCGCGTAACACAAAGCCGTGAAACCGCAGACGACTGCAGTGATCACAAACGACAGCATCAATGATGGCCCGGCGCCGGGGCGAATCAGAACACCCAGCGCGTCCTTCTCGCCGGCCGCGGCCGTGCCCACGGTTGCAAAGATTCCGGCGCCGATAATTGCGCCGATGCCGATGAGAGTTACGTTGAAAGCTCCCAGCGTCCGTTTGAGCTGGAATTGCGGGCCACCGATTGATGCCAGGATGTCGTCGAGTTTTTTGGTCCGAAAGATTCCGCGAAGCAAGATGTTTCGTCTCCCTTAGTGGATTCGATTCCGCACGCGCAATTTCTGCCGCGGAGTTTGCCACGGAACTCATCGAAAGGTAAAGAGAAAAGCGGCGCAAAGTGCTAAGAGCATAGGGCAAAGTCTTGATGTGTTCTCGCACGCTTTGAACTTTGCGCTTAGCTCTCTGCGCTTGGCCCTTCGCTCTTTGCCCTTTGCGCTTTTCCTTTGTTATGCTCCGCTGCGAAACGAAAACTAACGGCCACATGAGTTCAGAACCAAAATCACGCATCATTCACGAAAATCTGGATACCAGTTTCGTCAATCTCTGGTCGTTGCTGCGCAGCCTGTCACAGCGCGGATTCATCGGACGCGTGCATGTTGAACTTGCCGACTACTCGGCTGACGTTTTCATGACCGGCTCAAATACGCCGCTGGTGCACGAGATCGATCGCGCGGCCGGCACGGATACCCTGGAAGAAGCAGCACTGCACCGTCTGGTTTTGCGGGCCAGAGAGTCGCCTGGCTCGATCAGCGTCTTCGAAGGGCCGGATGAAGCGGTCGCCGTAAGAACCGACGGAACCAATCAGCTCGGCACCGACACGATGGCGCCGAGCGAGCCGCCGTCACTTCCACCAGTTGAAACACCGCCTGACGCAATAGAAGAGTTCCGTCATTATGATCGACCTGCCGCCGTCGGGGTATTGCCTGACGAAGCGGTGATCGCGACACCGCCAACGATCTCACCGGCGGTGGAAGACGACGACGGGGCCCAGAACATTGAGTGGAAGGACGTGATCAAGATCAGTGGTGAGTTGATTGGCGGGATCGAGCGCGCTTTGACCGGCGCCGGCGCCGACTTTGCCGCGCTTTTCCGCGGAGCGAGATTAGAATTGGCCGACGATTACACTTTTCTCGATCCCCTGACGGGCGGATTTGAATACTCGAATTCAACGGTAAGTCTTGCCGAAGCGCCAACAGCCAATTCGTATGTCGCAGGTTTGAGCGAAGCGCTGCGCCGAGTGGTCGACAAAGTCGCGACCGGCGATCGCGCCCGGCGCCTGCGTGAACGAGTAGCGTTGGAATTAGCGCTGCTGTCGCGAAAACGAAAAGAGCTTCTGGCCCGATCAGGTTTTCGGGCGCAACTCGATCGAATTGCCGGGACGAAAGTTGTTTAGGAACAGCGTCCGTTGTCAGTCGTTGGTTGTCAGTTGTTTGTGTTTCGAGCGCCGCGCTGTACCTAAGCAACAACCGCCACCGAAGTAACAACTAACTACTGACAATTAACTACTGACTAATCTATGTCTTCCTTTAGAAACATTCTTTTTCCGACTGACTTCACGCCGCATGCCCGCTCAGCGTTGAAATACGCGGCGGCCTTTGCCCGCGAGGGGCGCGGGCGCGTCATCTTGTTCAGCGTCCAGACGGGCGCGGTCCCGGCGAACCTGATGACCCTGCCTGAGCGCCTTTTGCAGGAGCAGGACACAAACTGGTTGCTGCAACTCCGCAATGAAGTGAAGAACCTGCTCAGCGATCCGCTGCTGGACGGCCTTGAGGTAGAACCGGTGATCGTCGAAGGCGAGCCGGCGCATGAGATCGCCAAGGCAGTGCGCGACTATGACATCGACCTGGTTACCGTGGTCACGCATGGCCGCCGCGGACTGACTCGCGCTTTGTGGGGGTCGACCGCTGAAGAAATTATCGCCGAAGCGCCCTGTCCCGTGCTCACCGTCAGACCACCACAGCACGACTTTGTGGAACACCGCGGATCTCAAACTGAAATTCGTTTGAATCGAATTCTGCTGGCCACAAACTTCCACCCATCATCGATCGCGGCAACCAGTCTCGCGCGCGAAATTACGGCTGCCAGCGGCGCAGAGTTGCACGCGGTCTACGTAATTGGTGACTACTTCGAACAGATTTCGGTGATGTTTCCAGAGGGCGGACGTTCAGCCCTTTCGCGCATGCGCGCAGAAGTCAGGGATCGCATGCAGTCGTTTGCCGGTGAAGGCGACGGTCGCGTCATTACTCACGTTGCCGAGGGCCGGCCCTATGCGGAGATTGTCCGGCTGGCCGCGGAAACCGACGCCGACTTGATCGTTATCGGCACCAGCGTTCACGCTTCATTGTTCGGCGGCGCGCCGGCCCTGGGTTCAGAAATTGAACGCGTCGTGCGCAACTCGCCCTGCCCGGTCTTGTGTGTACCTTCTGGTCGAGTCGTAACTCCCTTGCCTGCGTTTGCGCAAGCGCAACCCGTACCACAGACGTAGGAACAGAAGACAGTAGGTAGAAAGCAGTAAGCAGTGGGGGGTTGGCCCGAAAGACGACTTACACCGACGCGAACTTCTCGGGATGCGACATCATTCCCGATAGCATCTTCCCGACTTCCTCATAACCTAACGTAAGGTGATCCCGATTCTCCTTCGACAAGTAACCGCAGTCAAAAGCAAAATCAAGCCACACTTGCGTTTCGGTCGCCTCAGCGTCGCAATCGGCTAGCTTGCTAACAAACATGTTTGGGTATCGCCGCTTGCGAAAACCTTCCGCTAGGTTCGCCGCAACGCTGCGCGAAGAACGGCGAATTTGATCAGTGAGAGAATAAATCTCCTCCCGCGGGAACAACTTCGACAAGTGAAAGATCTCCATTGCGAGATCATACGCAACTTGGTAAACCTTGAGATCCCGGTGTCCACGAGGCATGAGAGGACCTCCTGGTGAAATGTGGTTGGGATACTACGCCTTCTGCCTTCTGCCTTCTGCCTTATGCCTACTGCTTTACTTCTTTAGTTCCCTCAACCGGATAGCCGGCGTTCTTCCAGGCCGCGAGGCCGCCCAACAAAGCTGCTGCGTTTTCGAACCCTTTTGTTTTGAGTGTGATCACCGCACCGGCGCTCGTGTGTTCGCTTGGTCAAGTACAGTAGGTCACAATCATTTTGTTGCGCGGCAGTTCGTCGGCCTTTGCCGACACTTCGTTAACCGGAATCAGGATCGCTCCCTTGATGCGGCTCTCCTTATATGCGGGCTCCGTGCGCGTATCGACAATTATGGCTTCGCCCTTTTCCCACAGCTTGTGCGCCTCTTCAGCGCTGATGCGGCGCGCGTTGTCGGCGGGCGGTGACGGGGCCGGCGATTGAGATGCCTGACCCGAGGGCCTCTGAGTTTGCGACACTACCGAATCCCTGGACGCGCACCCCAGTAACCCGGCGGCGACGATAAATACTAATGACGCCAAAACAGCAAATCGCATATCAATGCTCCTGTCTCAAGAAGATGGAAATAATTTACAACTTTGAGGGCTGGATGCAAAGCGAAGTGGCACGCGCATCTTGCGCGCGGTTCACGGGCGGGACGCCCGTGCCACTCAACTAAAGAACTATTCGCCGGTCGCCCTCGCGCCGGGTGACACGCTGACGATCCAAATACTCGAGCAGCGGAATTGCGTACTTGCGCGAAATGCCAGCGACTTCTTTGAACGCCGCCACATCGATGGCGCGGTCGGCATGCTTCGCCGCGTAGGCGCGCAACTTAATGATCAAGTCATCAAGCGCGCCGCGATGAAAAAACATTTCGCCGTGGACCTTAACCAGCACACCGGTATCAATCAGGAGTTGCAGCACTTTGCGCCCATGTTGTGAAGTGGCGGCCACGCCGGCGCGCTCGAACGCCTCGCCCAAACTCGGCGCGGACAGCGCGGCCTCGCGATAGACCTTTTCCAAACCGTCTCGCAGATGCGTGTCTGCTTCAGAAAGCGATCGCGTGTGTTCGCGCCGGCGGACAATGTCTTTCTCAGCAATGAATGCGCCATCTTTTTCCAACTCAGCGATGACCGCGCGAAAAACTTCGGGCGGTGAATGCGCAAACAGGCGCTCGCGCAAAATCTCTTTAGCTAACCCACGCGACAAAGGTTCGCGCTGGTGATGAGCTGTCACTGCTTCAGACACCTGGCTCTTAAGTTCGGCGAAATTCTCGCGGCCCACGACGATCCCCTCCGACTCAAAGATCGTTTCGGCCGCCAGAGCTTTCTTAACCGCATTTTCGATCACTTCGTCGCGCCAGGCCGTGCGCGCGGCCAACTCGCCGCGCGATAATCCCGACCGTCCAGCGCCGGCAGCAAACAATGCTAGTTGAGTTGGGCGATCGCTTTTCGATAGAGCCTGCAAAGTCGCGCGCGCGCCGGCGAGATCTCGCGTCCGGTGCTTGACCGCAAACGGATCCAGAATTTGCCCGCCGCCAATCGTCAACTGCGGCGAGTAGGCGCGGACAATGAAACGGTCGCCAAGCACGCCAACGATTGGCGACTCAGTGCGAAACTGGACCAGACCCTCTTCTCCCGGTTTGATCTCGCCGCCATCCTCCAGCACCCGCACGCGCGCCAACACCTCCACGGCGCCAAGATGAACGCGCACTCGCTGGCGCGAGCGCAGAGACCTTGGCGCGCTGCGCAGGACCTGCACTTGTGTGTCCAGGATCTGGGTGGCCCGGAGCCGCGATACGGGAGCCAGCACCATTCCTCTTTCAATGGCGGACGAATCGATCCCGCCGAGGTTTACCGCAGTGCGCTGTCCAGCAAACGCGCGTTTGACCGGGGCGCCATGGACCTGCAAGCCGCGCACGCGCACCCGGGTTCCGGCCGGCAACAACTCCAACTCATCGCCTTCGTTGATTTCGCCGGCGATCAGTGTTCCCGTAACCACCGCGCCAAATCCGCGCATCGCAAACGAGCGATCGATCGGCAAGCGGGTGACAAATTCGGCGGGGCGCGCCGGAACCTGCGAGCCCAGCTCGCGCAGCGCCTCCTTCAGCTCTTCAATTCCCTCACCCGTGCGCGAGCTGACAGTCACCACCGGTGCGTCTGCCAGAAAAGATCCCGCCGTCAGTTCCTTCGCTTCACTGAGGACCAGTTGCAGTAATTCGTCGTCTACCAGATCTTTCTTGGTGATAACCTGCAGCCCTTTGTTAATTCCCAGCAGGCGACAGATCTCAAAATGCTCACGTGTTTGCGGCATCACGCTGGCGTCGGCGGCAATGACCAGCATGACCAGATCGATGCCGTGCGCGCCGGCCAGCATGTTTTTCACGAATCTTTCATGCCCGGGCACATCAACAAACCCGATGCGCACGTCTCCCAGATCGAGATCGGCAAAGCCAATGTCGATCGTGATGCCGCGTCGTTTCTCTTCAGGCAGACGGTCGGCATCGATACCGGTCAGAGCGCGCACCAAAGCAGTCTTGCCGTGATCGATATGGCCGGCCGTGCCGACGATGATTGATTTAGTCACCGGTGGAGACGATAGGACAGAAGTCAGTTGCAGCTCAAGCAGAGGCCTCGCTTCCGGCTCAGAAATTCTTTGGTGAGATTAGTGAAGAGCCCTCCTAAGCGTTCTATATGTGTCTTTGAGCACAGACAGATACTCAGATGAGTGATTTCATGCGTGCTGTGCCTGGGATAGTTCGGCAAACATCTGCGGCTCCCTGAGGCTTTGCCCCAAAAGGCAATTTTGAGCCGGCTTGAAGCCAACAAAGCGCTTGGTACAGAACCGCTCGCGGTAGCGAGCGGGATCGAGACTCAAGCTGAAATCTGAATTTGTTCCGTATTTGACCTAAGAGTATAGCGCCACCTCCGTTATGGTTGATTGCGTTTTTACCCCGCTCGCTACCGCGAGCGGTTCTGTAACCGGTTAGCCGACTTTTAGGGCAAAGCTGCTCCCTGACGGTCCTAAAGTTTCTAATTTTCATGAGGTGAAAGCATGTTCAAAACATTTCTATCTTTGATGGTTGTCGGTTTGCTGGTTAACATGGCTGCGGCTGTCCCCGCCTATGCCGATTCAAAAGCAGAAAAAGAGGCTCGCTTTGTAGTAAAGGTAAGGGAAGGTGTCCGCAGGCTTGGCACAGGCGAGGCGGCGCGTGTTGAGGTTAAGCTGCGAGACAAAACAAAGCTGAAGGGTTACATTAGCGAAGCCGGAGAGAATAGTTTTGTCATAGTGGACGCAAGCGGCGTAAGTCATACTGTCGCCTACCCTCAAGTCCAAAAGGCTAAAGGTAACAATCTTTCCACCGGGGCCAAGATCGCTATTGGTGTTGCAATTGTTGCAGCAATATTGACGGCTGTGGTGCTTGCAGGCAGGAACTAGAGCGTTCTGGCTTTAACCAAACGTGCTAACGATACTGACAACAGTTGTTTGGTTTATCGCTTTTGCCTGGCTTACCAGTTTTGTTCTCACGCTGTATGGTTTCTCTCGCCGCAAGCCCTTGGCGCCAACGAACTCTTTGGGTATGACGGCGAGCGATGCGCCGCTGGTATCGGTTTTGGTTCCTGCTCGCAACGAACAGGATCGTGTTCTGGCAGACTGTATTCGCTCAATCCTTGCTCAAGATTACGGCCGGTTTGAGGTCATTGCCGTCAATGACCGGTCGACGGACGGAACCGGAACGATCTTGGAAACACTCGCCACGGACGATGATCGCTTGCTGGTCATTGAAGGTGAAGAACCGCCGGCCGGATGGCTCGGCAAACCCTACGCGATGCAGCAAGCGTTAAATCACGCACGCGGCGAGTGGATACTGGCGACGGATGCAGACATGATCTTTGATAAGGCAGCCTTGCGCACCGCGCTGGATCGTACCCTGGAAGAGAAAGGTGATGCGATGACGCTGATCCCGCATTTTGAAGCCGGTTCATTTTGGGAGCGCGTAATGATACCAACCTGGGCGTGGGTTCTGCTGATGTTCACTCTCTTCTACCGCATCAGTAACCCGAAAACTCAGGGAGCTGTGGGCATCGGCGGGTTCTTTCTGATGCGCCGCGCCGTGCTTGAGCGCGTCGGCGGTTACGAAGCGTTGAAGGATGAAGTAATGGAAGACGTGCGGCTGGCGGAGATGATCAAGCGTTCGGGCGCACGTTTGTTTACAGAGCATGCGCCGAACCTGCTCAGCACGCGCATGTATCGAAATTTCGGCGAGATGTGGGAGTGCAGCACCAAAAATTGGTTCTCGGGAATGAAGTTCTCACTTCCCTTGGCGTTGTCGGGCGTGTTCTCAATGTATTTAATGTCTGTCGTGCCGCCGCTCATTGCGCTGGCGTCCGTGATTGGAATTGCGGCAGGCGCGAGCGCACGCCTTTGGGTATTGCTTATCCCATCCGCCTTGTCATGGTTGCTGCAGATTCTTGTCCTGGTGATGGCCAGCCTTCGTTCCGAAGTTTCACCCGCCTATGCGTTGACTGCGCCACTCGGTTTGAGTTTGCTCTACGCGATGTTGTTTGATTCGAGTATCAGAATTACAACCGGGAAAGGCGTGACCTGGAAAGGGCGCCGAATTTATGAGCGAAGAGGGGTTCAGCCACCGCGAATCCGCACCGCCGCTTCTCATGTTTCCAACACTGAAGAGTAAATGACGTTGGATCACACACATGGATGCATCTGATCGCAAACGATGGCTGCGAGCGATGGTACTCCTGGGTGTCTTGTACGTTGTGATCGGCCTCGCATTCAGTGCGTTCGCCCGCTGGGCTGCGTCCAATTCAATGCGTGAAAACTGGAACCGTCTGGCCTTCGTGGCCTGCGGCATCGTTTTAGCGATTCATATAGCTTACGAGCACTTTCGCTTGCGAAACTCGCCGCGGATCACGGCATGGCACGCCTCACTGGCCGTCGCCGTGGGGGCTCTTGGTCTGGCCCTTTCGGCCAACATCCATGACCTATGGTCACCCGCGGGTTATCGGCCGCGAATGCTCATCGCCCTGGTTGCCTGGCCCCTTTTGACCGCGGTGCCGGCGTTTATCGTGGCGCTGGTAGTGGCGGCGGGATTAACGCTCGGACGACGGAGCAGTTAACGGCTCGACTTATGCCGGTTTGAGGTAAACTTAACGAAAACAATGCCCGGGCCGTGTTGACTACATCCAGTCCTTCTCGCTTATCTTGGACAGCGTACGCTGCGGCCCTCTGGTCGCTGATCTTCGCGGTCTTTCACATGATCTGGGCGGCCGGTTGGTATGTTGGTCTGGATCCTGAAGCGGCGCGCAAAGCCTTTGCCAGGACACCCTTTCTCGTCTACGACCTGGTAGTCGCCGGCATATGCGTATTCGCCGTGCCGGTGGCGCTGGCGCTGACAATGCGATGGGGACGTCGTCTTCCGCGACGATTGGTGTGTCTGTTCGCATTGATTGGAACCGGCCTCCTGGTGCTTCGCTCCGTGGCCAGTCTCGTGCAGGCTGTTTACTTGATCTCTACCAGGCAGTTTCCAATTGAGGCTCGGGGCCTATGGGAGCTGTGGTTCTACCTCGGAGCAATTCTGTTTAGTCTTGCTACCTGGCAGTTCTGGCGCCAACGAGTACTTTAGAGACAGAAGGAAGAAGAATTCCGAAAGTCGGCTGCTAAAGAGAGTGCATGACAAGGCAGCAAATCGTCCTTTTTGCTTGCGGGTATTTGGTCGAGCTCTGCGCCGTGGTCTATTTCACGCGCGCGACCGTGCGGCGAGTTTTGGGAGCGATGGCCGGTGGGGCAGCTGCCGGGTTGCTGGGACTTGGCGCGATCGCCTTCTGCAAGGCCCTGGGTTGGTGGCACATACCATTTGCCTCTACGCCATACTTCCTGCCGCTTTTCTACCTCGGCATCTCGATCTCGCTAATGCCAATCTACCTCGTCACCTGGCGGCTGGCACGCCGGTTCGGGTGGCGAGGCCTGGCGGTATTCACTGGCATCGTGACGATCATTGGTCCGCCACGGGATTACTATATCGCGGCTGCGTTTCCGAAGTGGATGGTTTTCGCACCCGGCGTTGCTCCGATCCTCGCGGATGGCGCGACCTATGCGGGCATCGTAATCCTGGGTCATGCAGTGATGCGTAGTGTCGCCGGTCCCGCCAGTGAAGACCGGCTAACGCGACAACGATAAAGACAATGACGCGTGGATCATCCATAACCTCACGTCCACTCTGGACCTGTCCCAAGTGCCGTCGACCGTTCATCAATACGAATATGCCACATTCTTGTGGCCGTTATTCGGTCAAGAAGTTTCTCGCCGGCAAGAGCCGTCATGCAATCTCACTCTACGAACGCTTCAGCGCTCTGGTGCATGACTGCGGCCCGGTGCAAATAGCGCCTGCGAAAACGCGCATTGGCTTTCAGGTGAGAATGATCTTTGCCGCGGTGAACAAATTAAGCGATCGCGGACTAGAGGCCCACGTCGTCCTGACACGGCGTTTGGAAAGCCCTCGTTTTAGACGAATTGAGACTATGACGCCCAAGTGTTACGTACATCACTTCAGAGTCGAGTCACTGAGCGAATTGGATGCCGAAGTGAAGAGCTGGCTGCAGGAAGCATATAAGGTGGGGACACAGGAACACTTGTCACGACGGTAGTGTGCGGATGTCCCGGTGAACGATCGTCACGCCCTTGCCTCCCCCGAAACATTAGACTAGCTTGTCAGTAAATAATCCATAAGGAGCGTCTTATGAAATCAAAGTTGTTTCAGGTGCTGCTGGTTGCCGCGCTGGTTGTCGGCTCACTTCTTTGCTGGAATGTTTATGGTCAGAAGAAGGACGGCAACATCGTCTGGGAATATAACGTCGTCTCGTTCTTCGGCGATAACAAAAGCCAGCTTTCACAACTCGGCGCCGAGGGATGGGAGTTGACTTCGGTTAGAACTGAAGAGGAAATGCTTGGCAATTACCGGCGAACCAAAGTCTATTACTACATGAAGCGCGCGACCCGGAAATAGATCGTGTGATACGCGGACGTGGGCCCTGATGCCAGACCTCGATTGCCAGCTCGATTATTGGAACCGGATTGGCCCTGGCAAACCATTCGGCCACCCGGTAAACTTTGAGCGGCTCAGGCAATGGTTATCGCCCGGCAGCCGGATTCTTGACGTGGGTTGTGGCTATGGTCGGGTGCTGGGACTCTTGTTCGACCGTGGCTATCACAATCTGATTGGCGTCGATCCCGCTCCGGCAATGATTGCCAGCGCCCGCGATCGTTTTCCAGCGATCGCCTTCGAAGAGCTCAACTCTCCTCCACATTTCCCCGTTGCCGATGCCTCGGTAGACGCGACTCTGTTGTTTAGTGTTCTTACTTGCGTCCCTACCGATGTAGGTCAGCAGGCTATCGCCAAAGAAGTCGGTCGTGTCTTAAGGCCGGGCGGTCTTTTCTATATAAGCGATCTGTGGCTGCAAATCGACGAGCGAAACCGGGAACGATATATTCGCGATGAGCCAAAGTATGGCAAATACGGAGTCTTTGATTTGCCGGAAGGAGTCACTGTTCGGCATCATGACCCCGAATGGATCGCAACGCTCACAAAGGACTTTGACAGGGTCGGGCTGGATGAGATCATTGTTGAGACCATGAACGGAAATCCAGCGAAAGCGTTCCAATGGTTTGGATTGAAGCGAGGTAAGGTGAAAAGCGGCGACGAAAGACATATTCCGGAGAATAGCAACAGATGATTCCCGAAGGATGGCACAGCGTGACGCCCCGCCTCGTGGTCGAGGACGCAGCCATGCTGGTCGAGTTTCTTAAGCAAGCGTTCGGCGCGACGGGAGAATTCCGCACAGATCGCCCATCAGTGATCACGATTGGCGACTCGCACATCATGGTAAGCAGTGACGGCCCGCGCAAAGCGATGCCCGCGTTTCTCTATCTTTATGTTGACGACACGGACGCGACCTACCAACGTGCCCTGCAAGCCGGCGCCGCGTCGCTCGAGGACCCGTGGGACACGCCCTACGGCGATCGCCGTGGGATGGTCCAGGATCGCAGCGGCAACATTTGGCAGATCGCGACTCATAAATAGAGTTCAGACAAATGCGAGGCAAAGTGATCTGATGCACTATTCATGACGATGTCTACTTGCTTCTGCAAGCCACGCGCCTGACATAGTTACAGGATTAAGTCTTGGGTGACAGAGGAGTTTAACCGCATGAAGCGAGGTATTGTTTGCTTAAGTATGGTTCTGGCTCTGACGACTTCAGCTGCCTCCGGCCAAACTACCAGGCCCGAAAATCCGCCGGCCGTGGTTAACACGGCTGCGCCAGCCTTCAACCTGACTGCTTTGGACGGCGAAAAGTTTGAATTGGCTGCGCTCCGCGGGAAGATAGTAGTCTTCAATTTCTGGTTTACTGGATGTGAGCCGTGCGTCGAAGAAATGCCAGAGCTGAATGAGCTAGTGAACCTATTCAAAGACAAGGAAGTGGTCTTCATTGCGCCTACCTGGGACAATCCGACGGTTCTGCAAACTTTTTTGAAAGAGCATTCATTTAAGTACCACGTGATTCCAAATTCCGGCGGCTTAATCCTTGGCCCGTATACTGACGGGACCAAGAATGTCGTGTTTCCTACGCACCTCGTGATCGACAGAGAGGGAAAGATAGACACGAGGGTGACCGGAGTAAAACATCTGGACGAGCTGCGAAAAGCCATCGAGCGCCTGGTGCACCGCCCGTCTGAGGTTGCAAAGTAAATAGCGACCTTTGTTGCCATGACAGAGAGAGCCAGAACGATCGACGTTTTCTTCTACGGCTTGTTCATGGACGATGCGCTACTGCGCGAAAAAGGCGTGAATCCGCTAAATCGCCGGATTGCGTCCGTCGAAAACTTCTATCTCGTCATCGGCGCCCGCGCAACACTGGTTCCCTGCCCGGGCGGCGTAGTACATGGTGTTCTCTACTCGCTAACTCATAGCGACGTTAACGAATTGTATTCGGAAGATTCGGTTAGTGTTTACCGTCCTGAGGCGGTCGCAGTTAGAGTCTCCGACGGCAGCATCATTCCTGCGCTTTGCTTCAATCTTCCGGAGCCCCCTAAGATCGCAGAGCGAAATCCGCAATACGTATCAAAGCTTAGAGAGCTTGCCGGCAGGATTGGCTTGCCGCCGGGCTATGTAGCTTCTATTGAATAGGCGGGAATAGACGAGAGGAGGTGCCTAAGACCGCGAAATGACGGCGCTCAAAACGTTGCTGTGGTCTATCGTGGTTGCCGGCTCAGCGACCGCACTGGTGCCGTATCTGTTGCTGTCTTCACGGTTCGATTCCTTTCGCATACATCTTTCATACTTTCGGTTCTTCGGTCTGATTCCAATTCTAATCGGCGTGATGCTGTATGTCTGGTGCGCCTGGTGTTTCACCTTCATCGGTAAAGGCACGCCGGCGCCTTTTGATCCGCCCAAAAAACTGGTCGTCAAAGGCCCTTATCGTTATGTTCGCAATCCTATCTATGTCTTTGTAGCTCTGACGCTGACCGGCGAGGCAATATTCTTCGAGACCACCATACTGGTTCTTTACGCTGCGCTGGTGGTCATGATTTTCCATCTCTGGGTAGTCGTCTATGAAGAGCCAACCCTGAAACGAAAGTTTGGCGAATCGTACGTGAATTACTGCGAACAAGTGGGGCGCTGGTTTCCGCGTTTCCATCGTCAATTTTCGGGCAGTCACAAAGAAACTGATAGTTAATCAACCTGATGATTCTGGAAACCGACAGATTACACCTGCGTCAGCTTTCGTTGGATGACGCAGACTTTATTCTGCAACTGCTGAATGAGCCCTCCTTCATTCAAAACATCGGCGATAGAGGCGTGCGCACACTGGATGATGCGTGTTCCTACATTCTGAAGGGACCGGTTGCGAGTTATGAAAAACATGGATTTGGACTCTGGTTGGTTGAGACAAAAGAGTCGGGAGCGCCCATAGGGATCTGCGGTCTGATTAAACGTGACGTTTTGGCAGACGTCGACGTTGGGTATGCGCTGCTGCCACAGTTTTGGTCCCAGGGGTATGCGCTGGAATCGGCGTCCGCAGTATTGTCTTATGCGCGCGAGCGACTGGGATTGAAACGGGTGTTGGCAGTAGTCAATGCGGACAATCACAGCTCGATCCGCTTGCTGGAAAAGATTGGCTTCCAGTACGAGAAGATGGTGAAATTGTCAGCCGATGCGCCCGAAATCAAGTTGTACGCCAATGCCATTTGAACTCAAGCATTCCAGATTGACGTGAAAACACGGGAAGCCTACAGCCACTGGTCATCGACTTATGATCAGGATCGCAACCTCACCCGCGACCTGGATCAGCGGGTTACCAAAAATACCCTGGCAAATCTGCACTTCAAATCCGTCTTAGAGATTGGCTGCGGCACGGGCAAGAACACTTCCCTGCTGGCTGAAATTGGCGAACACGTTTGGGCCTTTGATTTCTCGGCCGGCATGCTTGAGAAAGCCAAACAAAAAGTGCGAGCAGGCAACGTAAGCTTCATGGTGACCGACTTGACCGAGAAGTGGCCGTGTAAGGACCAGACGATGGACTTGATAGCATGCAACCTGGTGCTCGAACACATACGCGATCTTACATTCGTCTTTGGCGAAGCGTCTCGTGTGCTGGTCAAGGGAGGTCGGTTTTTTGTCTGCGAGTTGCATCCTTTCCGCCAGTACCAGGGCACCAAAGCAAATTTCCAGCGCCATCAGCAAACGACGGAAATCGAAGCCTTTGTGCATCACCTGTCCGATTTCACCGGCGCGGCCGCCGACAATGGACTGTCGCTGGCCGGCATGAAGGAGTGGTGGCATGAAGAAGATCAGGACAAGCCCCCGCGGCTGGTCTCTTTCATGTTTGAGAAGCCGAGTTGAGATTCCGGCAACGCTAAAGTTCAATTTTAGCGAGTTGCACAAAACTCATATGAAGAGATACAAGGCAGGATCGCGAATTGCCGGAACGTCTTTCCTTACGCTCCTGATTGTTTTCGGCTGCGGCTTATTTGCTTGTCAGACGGCGTTTGGCCGCGAATTGGATTGGCAACCACAAAGAACCTGGGTGTTTGTTGTGGGCACGCTCAAATGGAAGCACTCTGACGTGTTCAATTCATTTCTCCAAAAGAACCGGCGCGATGCGCAGTTGGTTGATTTCTTCCGGCAACAGGGTGTTCCCGAAAATCAACTGGTCTATTTACAGGACTCGCAGGCTACGACGCGCCGGGTAAGGGCAAGCTTTGCGACTTTCCTTTCGCAGGCACGCCCAGGCGATCTGCTCTTCTTCTATTACTGCGGTCACGGTTACAAATCGGATGACGAGCGCACCACATACTTCGCGACTTACGATGCGGGCGACGACGTGCCAGGCTGGCCGACGAATGCAGTGCTGAGAGATATTGAGAAGAACTTCAAAGGATCGCGCGCCATCCTGACGGCTGATTCCTGCTATTCAGGAACCCTGGCTGAACAAGCGCGCCGGACCAATCATCAAATCTCGTACGCAGTGCTCACGTCTGCGTCGGCGAGCGAACTGTCTACAGAGAACTGGACGTTCACCGAGATGTTATTAGCGGGCCTGAAGGGCAAACCGTACGCTGATATCGACGGCGACGGGCTGATCACTCTGGGTGAAGTGGCTGAAGGCGTGCAAGAGGACATGTCGTTTGCCGAAGAGCAGCAAGCCGCATTTATCACCACTGAGAGGTCCCTGGCGGGCACCGCGTTGGCAGCAGCCCCGCAGAAGGCGAACTCCGAAATCAGCAGGCGAGTCGAAGTGCGGTCCGAAGGTGATTGGTACAAAGCGCGAATCATCGACGCGCGGGCCGGAAGATTCCGGGTCCACTATTACGGTTGGGAAGACTCAGACGACGAATGGGTATTGCCGAGACAGATCCGCAAATCGAAGACAGACCAGTACGGCGCCGGCGCAATCGTGGAAGTAAACTGGCATGGCCAATGGTATTCGGCAAAGGTGTTGAAGGTTGATCGCGAGGATCATCTGATTCACTATGTCGGTTACGATGACAGTTGGGATGAATGGGTCAGCCCAGAGAGAATTCGCCGGCCTTAAGATTTCTCAGCGGACATACCGGGTTACGCTCCTCGGACTGTTCTTACTCGCGGCACTTCTGGCTTTTTCAAATACTCTCAAACATTACTTTCTATCGGATGACTTTGTTCAAATCGGCAAGGTCATCGGCGGAGATTACTCCGTAGCCTGGGGCCGGTCGCACGGCGGGTTCTTCCGGCCACTTTTCATTCTCAGTTATGTGATTGACAACGCGGTGTGGGGCGCGCGGCCGTTCGGTTTCCATCTCACCAATGTTACGGTCCACGCGCTCAACTCATTCCTCACGTTCCTGTTATCGCTGGAATTTGTTCAGGACATGAAGCTGGATTCGAGAACCAGGCGAGCTGTCTCGATCGGAGCCGCTGCTCTTTTTCTACTGCATCCATCCCATACCGAAGCCGTGACCTGGATTTCAGGCCGGGCAGATTTACTCGCCACATTTTTCTCGCTCGCGTCGATCTTGTTCTATCTCAGGTACACGAAGAGCACCAGCAAATCACAACTTCGGGTTTCAATCGCGTGTTTCACGCTGGCTTTGCTTGCAAAGGAAGCCGCGATCTGTGTGCCGTTCATACTGCTTGCCATTGGACTTGTCTCAGAGAGAGCCCAACCCAAAGAGACTCTTACTCGACTTCTGAAAATCATCGTGCCGTTTGCGCTAATCCTGGTTGGCTTCGTTTTGGTGAGGTCATTTTTTATTGGATCAATTGTCGGAGGATATGGCGTTAATCAGCACTTGAACTTTTCGCCCAGGTGGTTGCGCGACCGTTTACTTGAAGCGTCAGTCAGGTCAGTGCTCCCTTCGCTTCCCGCACAGTGGTCATTCTTTCTGTTTAAGCCACTGCAGTCCCGGCTGTTCATACTTATTGCCATGAGTACTCTTGGGTTGGTGGCGGCCGCGATCGTCTTCAGGCGCAGGCGGTACGATCTTTTGGAAAGAGAGACCCAGAACCGCTTTCTGTTGATGCTGGTCACCTTGTTCCTGGTTTCGCTTCTGCCGGTGATCAGTCTGCGCCTAAGTCTGTATCAAACGCTGGGCGAGAGGTTCCTGTACCTGCCATCGGTCTTTTCCTGTCTCTTGATTTCATATTTGTCGGCAATCTTTATTCGTAATTTCTCTGTCTGGCTTTTGATTTTGGTTTTTGTCCTGGGTTTTTATTCGACCAGGCTATATCAAACTAATCGATCATGGGGCGAGGCAGCACAACTCTCACAAAGCATCGCCAACGATATCACCAACTCTGCGACCCGAGAGCGAGTGTTGGTTCTCAACGTTCCCGACAACCTGAGAGGCGTGCCGGTTTTTCATAACGGCTTGCCCGAAGCTCTTCAATATTTTCAAAATCGTAAAGGCATCAGAGTCGAGATGATTGCATTTCAGAACATTCAATCCGTGAACGATGAAGTAGCGCTAAGTGATGATGGCGAGTTTTGGACTCTCCGCGCGGTCGAGCCTGATGACACGTTCGATCGCGCTTCCTCGAAATGTCTGGAGGGCCCGGCTAATTCCAGACTTCTTCGCCTCAGTGTCGAACCCTGCTTGCTGGACGAAGATGTCTTTTTCTTTAGTGAAGGAAGAATGACCAGGCTCCCACAGAGATAAGCGTTTCCGAAGCGCCGAGTATGGCTTGTTTTCAGGTGATCATTCGAATCGTCCGGATCGGAGGCAACCCAGCAGATGATTTATGCTCTGCAGTAGAGCCTGAGCGTTTCTTTCCATCCTCCCCACAGCGTCGCGTTGCATCGCGGACAACGGGCTCTTGCGATCGCGCTCGAGGATTTGGCACAAACCTATGATCACATTCAACGGCGTGCGCAGCTCGTGAGTCATGGCCCGGTTGAAATCCGTTGCGGGGCGGTCGGCATGCAGCAATCCCTCCTCAATTCTCACTTTACGATGCGGGATTTCCAAAACGTCTTCTGGTTGCGGTTCATCCACGCCCTCACGGTCTTTCCGGCGTTTCCCAGTTTTCCAGGGATCAGCGCCAATCATTCGTCAATCGGATTAACAAATATCAATTCATGTGCCGGGTGCGAATGTGACGCCTGTCGGTCCGCGGGGTCTCGGCGTCCGCGCCGGATTGCCGTGTAATCGGGCACACGGCGAGCGATTCCGGTACAGGCCGCATTATTGAGAGCGAGTGAGAAAACTAGTTGGCCTTGCTCGGAAGGAGGCGATTCAGCAATGAGTTTAGTTGGTCAAAATCGATAGGTTTGGAAACATATTCATCACAGCCCGCGGCCAGGGCTTCCCTGCGCGAACCGGGCGAATCGTGTGCTGAGACCGCGACGATGGGAACGTGCCCCAAGCCCCGATGTTCACGGATTTTGCGGGTCGCGGCGAGCCCGTCCAGCTTCGGGAGACTCAAATCCATCAGTATCAACTCCGGCCGCTCAACTACTGCCAGTTCGACCGCTTCCTCGCCATCGGTTGCTTCAAGAACCCGATGGCCGGCCATCTCGAGCAACTGCCGCATCATGAACCGGCTGTCCTCAAAATCTTCCACCACCAGAAAAAGGCTTTGCCTCGACATCAGAGTTCTCTTGGCTAATATCGTGCCGCAATAGAGTCGTTATGGCCAGCAAAATCGACATACGATTCGCATTACTAGCGTACGTTTGCGGCTCTCTGCTATCATGTCGCATCGAAACACGACACAAAAGCGTGAAATAATCGAGCCTAATTCGTACACTTTTGTGTCTATCATACCTAAGTCTTATCAACGATGAAACCTGCACCCGCCAAAGCGCCAGAAACCAGCCGGCTCGAGGATTTGGGCCGGGCGACTCTGCAAATCGTACATGATCTCAAGAACCAACTAAACGGACTCAAATTGTACGCGACGTTTCTGCGCAAACGGTTCGAGCGCGACGACCGGACGACCGAAGAGCGCGAAACCCTGGCTAAGCTAATCGCCGGCTTGGACCGCTCGGCCCGGGAGATGACGGCGCTGGTTAACTACTCGCGACCCGTGGAACTACAGCGGCAACCACATGCCGATCTCCGCAAGATTATCCCGGGCGCCGCGCGAGTGGCGGTATCCCGTACGACGGGAAACCTAACACCCGTCGAGCTTACTTATCAAATTCAGGACGGTACGTTTTTTGGCGAGTTCGATTCATCGGCCCTGGCAGAGGCTTTCGCTGCTTTAACCGAACACGCGATCGGCAGCATTCCGCAACGCGATATAAGCCTGCTGTCGTTACACGTCAGCCGCACCAATGCCGCCGGTCCGCTGCAGGCATTGGTCGAGTGGCGCGGCGTGCAATCCGGAAACCGAAACTCCGCGATTGGTTCCTTCAACAACCACGCCACCGTACACCTGGCCCTGGCGGCAAAAATAGTCGAAGGTCACGGAGGCCGAGTTGAATATGCTCAGAATACAATTCGCGCGTGGCTGCCATTGTCCGAGTAAAGTTCAGAGATTCGTACGACAAGCTGAAGCCTGAATTCAAAAGTTAAGACTGTGACTGCATGAGTAAGAAAGCCAACGGTATTCGCATTCTGGTGGTTGACGACGAGCCAATGATGAGCGACTCGTTGCGTCAGCACCTGGCCGAAGAAGGCTATGCGGTCGACACTGCGGCCAGTGGCGCCGAAGCGATTGATCTGTTTGACGGCGGCGCCCATCACCTGACGATCTGCGACTTGCAGCTTCCGGACATGGACGGCCTAACGTTGCTGCGCCACATGAAAGACGCCAAACCCACTACCGAAGTGATCGTAGTCACCGGCTATGGCTCAGTTCAAACCGCAATCGAAGCCACCAAAGCGGGCGCATATTACTTCGTCGAGAAGCCTTTTGATTTTGAAGAGTTGTTGCCGCTGGTGGAAAAGGCCCTGGAACGCCGCGAGTTGATGGCTGAAACCGAAAGCATGCGGCGGCAGCTTTCCACCCGGGCCGAGTATTTCAACATCATCGGCTCTTCAAAGCAGATGCAGACCATCTATGAAACGATCGAGTCCGTGGCCAAGTCTGACGCCAACGTACTGATCGTCGGCGAATCCGGGACCGGCAAGGAATTAATTGCCAATGCCATTCATTATAATTCGCTGCGCGCCAAAAAACCTTTCATCAAAGTAAATTGCGCCGCCCTGCCCAAGGAACTAATCGAGTCGGAACTTTTTGGCCATGCCAAGGGCGCGTTTACCGGGGCGCACGCTGACAAAGAAGGACTGGTTCAGCACGCCGCCGGGGGCTCGTTAATGCTGGACGAAATCGCCGAAATGCCGGTTGAACTGCAGCCCAAGCTTTTGCGAGTATTGCAGGAGCGCACCTGCCGCAAGATTGGTTCTGAGAAGAGCTATCCCGTGGATTTTCGTTTGATTACGTCAACCAATCGCATGCCCGCCGACGCGATTCGCGATGGGCTTTTGCGCGATGACCTCTTTTATCGCATCTCAACAATTACTATTCATGTGCCGCCTTTGCGCGAGCGCATGGAGGACATTCAATTACTCACCGATCACTTCCTCAAGTTGTACGCCGAAAAATACGAGCGGCCGATCGCCGGCGTTTCTCAGTCGGCCTATCAAAGATTGTTTTCACATCCGTGGCCCGGGAATGTGCGCGAGTTGCAAAACGTGATCGAGCGCGCGGTGTTGCTGGCCAAAGGGGATCGCATCGAACCGTTGGATTTACCGTTCGACAACGGCGCGGCCAATGCGACCTCATCCGCCCTGGCCTGGGACGTGCCCCCTAACATGACGCTCGAAGACATCGAGAAATTCGTTATCGAGCGCACCTTGCAACGCACCGGTGGAAATAAACAGAAGGCCGCCAACCTGCTCGGCATCTATCGGCCACGCCTTTACAGCAAGATAAAGAAATACAAAATTGGTCTTGAGACAATCAGCCAAAACTGAGAGCGAACAAGTGGAGGTCCCTGAAAGTGCCTTCTAATTACGAAGACCGGCGTCAGTCTCCCCGACTTGATGCCAACCTGGAAGCGCGGCTGGATTTCAGCGTGCTCTTGCGCGAAGCCGACCAGGGCCAGGGCGGCGTGCAACACTTGCGGGCCGTTGCCGGCCACACCGTGAACCTCAGCGAGTTTGGGCTAGCCCTCGTACTACATGCACAGAATATCGATGAGCAATATCTGCTGGGCGCCGAAGGGTCGATGGCCATTGAGCTGGACCTGCCGAATGGTCTTTCGATTGAATTTGAAGCCACGCCGGTGCGCTATGAGAAGCGGGATGAGGGATATTTGATCGGCGCGCGCATCAGCAAGATGAGCGATCGGGATCGTGTTTTGTTCAAAGAGTATTTGGGAGAGTTGGGCGCGAGCTAAGCTATCCACAGATTTCGCAGACTACACAGATTCAATAACATCCTCAGCCACAAAAAGGCACAAGAAGCACAAACAGTTTCGAGGCGGAACCGCGGTTGTCTCTCGATCTCTTATTGCCGTTTGTGACTTTTGTGCTTTTTCGTGGCTTACTTATCTGTGGAATCTGCGAAATCTGCGGATTTTGCTTAGTCAATCAACCTGGTAAGTAGCAACACTCGTCGGCGTCTCAAAGCACCTCACCTTGTAAATCTTCACCCGGTCGTCATTTATTTTCGCCGCCAGGCGCTCCAGAACAAATCGCGCGACGTTCTCGGCCGAAGGGTTTTGCGCTTCAACAAAAGGCTCCAACTCATTTAGGTTCCTGTGATCGAGATAGGTCACCAGTTCATCAGCGGCTTCCTTTAACTCCACGAAATCAACCAGCAATCCAATGTTATTCAATTCACTTCCACGCGCGTAGATCTCAATTTTGTAGTTGTGACCGTGCAGATTCTCGCACTTTCCCTTATAGCCACGCAGTTGATGCGCGCTGGAAAAGTTGCGCTCGATCATGACTTCAAATTGTCCAGGCATCGCTTAAAGTCCAAAGTCTAAAGTCCAAAGTCCAAAGTCACAAGTCTAAGGTCAAGCAGAGCGCTTACAACGCAGTGACTTTGGACATTGGACTTTCGACATTGGACTGGTCCTCAGACTGGTCCTCGAAGACCCGTCGTAACTCGTCAATCTGAGATGTGATCCGGCACGGCGGCAAACTCTGCAAGAATGTCTGCCCGTACATCTTGGTCCGCAGGCGCGGATCCAAAACCGCCAGCACGCCGCGATCGGTTGTGCTGCGAATCAAGCGTCCCAGGCCTTGCTTCAAACTGATAATTGCCTGCGGCACGCTGTATTCATGAAAACTCGATCCGCCCTGTTCTTCAATGTAACGCTGGCGCGCGGCCACCACCGGATCGCTGGGCACCGCGAATGGAAGCTTATCGATGATGACACAAGAGAGTTGTTCGCCGCGCACGTCCACGCCTTGCCAGAAACTTGCGGTAGCAAACAACACCGCGTTCGGTGTGCTGCGAAACTTTTTGAGCAAAGCGCCCTTTGAGCCGCTGCCCTGTACGAAGCACGGATAATCAAGTTCGGGGGAGGCGCGTTCGTATAGCTCATTCATCCCGGAAAGACTGGTCGAAAGCACAAAGGCCCGGCCTTCCGTGGCGTTGACGATCTTGATCACTTCCGCGGCTGCGGCGGCCGCCCATTGTGGCGAGCGCGGGTCCGGCATGCGCAACGGCAGATACAGCACCGCCTGATTCTCAAAATCGAAGATTGATTCCGCAATCATCTCTTCCGCTTCGTCGAGCCCCAACCGTTCACGAATAAAGTTGAAGTTGCCGGCGCTGGACAGCGTCGCTGAAGTCAGAATCACGGTCGGTACTTTTTCGAAGAGTTTGTCCTGGAGCAAGCCGGAAACATCAATCGGAGAAGCGCGCAGAAATGTTCCGCGCCCGCGCCGTTCCAGCCAGTAAACGAACGTCTTGTCCTCCCCTTTGATGATGAAGTTGAGATCAAAACGGAGTTGTCGCGTCCGTCGCAGGATACTTTCGGCATCCGCCGGAGCGTCTTTCAAAACATCGAGCGTGGTCTCCAGACGATTCAGTGCGTTATCAAGAGCGTGGTACGCATCGGTCAGGACAGTTTTGGAGTGCGGCGACTTGTCACCGCTTTCCGTTTCGTCTTCTGAGCCCTCCATGCCGCTTGGGCTACCGCCCCGCGGCGCCAGAGCAAACCTTCCCTCGAGTCCCCTCCCTTCGCGAAATGAAGTCCAGAACATGTCTGCATATCGCTGAATGCGCGCGCTGATTCGCGTCAGCTCCCGGTTCGCATCCGAGTCTTCAATTTTCAGGCCGCTGACGTCACCAAGGAGATCGTCGATCTGGTAATTCGAAACGTGGGAGCCGAAATATTCCGAGGCCACATCTTCAATCTGATGAGCTTCATCCAGGATCACCGCCGCGTAATCCGGCAGCACCGCGCCATACGCCCCGTTACGCAAAGCGAGATCGGCAAAAAATAGATGATGATTCACCACCACGATGTCCGCATCGATTGCGCGCTGGCGCATGCGGGTGATGAAGCAAGGCTCAAAGTCCGGGCACTGCTGGCCCAGACAAGTGTCCGAGCGCGCGTCGATATGCCGCCAGAATGGAAGGTTTTCAGGAAGGTTCGACAGCTCGGCTCGATCACCCGTGTCTGTTTTAGTCACCCAACGAAAAACTTCGTCAAAGTGATCTATTTGATCAAGCCCTTCAAGTACCGGCATGCTCTCAGCCTGCTTGATGCGATGCAGACAAGCGTAATTGTTACGTCCTTTCATCACCGCAGCGCGAAACTTGGCCGGCAGGATATCCTGAAGGAACGGGATGTCCTTATCCATCAACTGCTCTTGCAGATTTTTTGTGCCGGTAGAGATGACTATGCGGGCGCCGCTGCCGCACGCCGCCGCTATCGCGGGCACGAGATATGCGAGCGTCTTTCCGGTGCCGGTTCCGGCTTCGACGATCAGATGGTGCTTCTGCTCGAACGCGCGCACCACAGCCTCAGCCATCTGAATCTGGCCGGGCCGGTGCTCGTATTCAGGATGAGCGGTGCTGATTAGGCCATCAGGGCCGAAGATTTTCTGCATGGAAGTGTGGTTTTCGAGTAGTTGTTACTAATCGGATACTCAAACGTACGGCCACGGGGTCAGGTTGAAGCGCACGGTCTCGGGATTGATCAAGCAACCGCCGTGTCCACCGATTTGACTCTTATGCAGCCGCGTTCACGCGGCTTTCCCGCAGGGCTTCTAGACCAGCGCTTTTAGCGCTGGGTTAATGGCGACACATGAATAACAACCCGTCATTAATTACGCCAGCGTGCTTCAGCATGCTTACCCTCCGCGCTTTAGCTTCCGTCATCGTGCCTTAACCTTTCCAGGCGCTCAACGATAGCTCTCTTTTTGTGGTGCTCTTTCTGGTTGCGAATGTATCTTACCACCCATTGCAGATCCTTCGTGCCGAAACTCACGACACCATAACCAGTTTGCCAATCCAATAGTCTCCGATTCACTAGTTCGTGATTGACGTAGTGGGAGCTTGCGCCTTTAAGCTTACCAACCCATTCGCTAATCAGAAGCGTTGGCGGAATCGTAACGGCGATGTGAACGTGAGTCTCAGTACCGCCGCTCACATGGAAGATGAGGCCTTTTGACTGAAGTGCGTAACTCTTTATGTAACTATGGAGTCGGGTTTCAATTGTCTCGCTGATAATCGGCAGGCTACCTTTCACATGCCAGACAAAATGTAAATTGACTTCGGAATAGGCGCGTGTAGACATGGGAGAAGCCCGCTGAAGCGGGCTAAACATTCAAATTACCGGCGGTGACCCAGCCGTAAAACGGCTGGTCTAACAACCCTGCGGGAAAGCGGCGTGAACGCCGCTGCAAAGTCTTAATCACATCCGGCGGCCCAGCCGTAAAACGGCTGGCCTGGAAACCCTGCGGGCAAGCAGCGTGAACGCTGCTGGAAACCCAACTCATGGATCGCTAACGATCACTCCCCGCGGCTGAACACCGTAACGCTGCCATTCCCAACGTAACATAAGCGTCAAGTAGGTAATTGAGCTAAGGAGAAGCAACTTCCGTTACCGTCCGCTTCAAACGCTTCGCATACAACGGAAACTTCGCGGTTAATTCGCCGACAGCTTGTTGGACTTTACTTTGTACCGCTTCCGACTCGGGCTCATGGACGATCGCGGCGATGAGGCGGCCAATCTCGCGCATCTCGGGTTCCTTCATGCCGCGCGTAGTCACGGCCGGTGTGCCGATGCGCAGCCCGGAAGCGACAAAGGGTTTGTTCTGGTCGAAAGGAATTGTGTTTTTGTTAACGGTGATGTGCGCGGCTTCGAGAGCTTTCTCGGCGACCTTGCCGGTAATACCCTTCCCATCCATCCATACGTCGACCAGCATCAGGTGATTGTCGGTGCCTCCTGAAACGATGCGCAGTCCCTGTTCCTGCAACTCCGCACAGAGCGCTTTCGCGTTGGCCAGAATCTGTCGTTGATATTCTTTGAAGTCGTCGCGCAACGCTTCGCCAAACGCGACCGCCTTGGCCGCGATGATATGCACCAGCGGCCCGCCCTGAACTCCGGGAAACAAACGCCGATCGATTTCTTTCGCATGTTCCGACTTACACAGAATCAATCCGCCGCGCGGTCCGCGCAGAGTCTTGTGCGTAGTAGTCGTTACATAATCGGCATGCGGTACAGGTGACGGATGCAATCCCGCAACCACCGGGCCCGCGATATGTGCGATGTCGGCAAACATGCGCGCGCCGACGCTCCTGGCAATTTCTCCGATGCGTTTGAAATCGATGATGCGCGGATAAGCCGACGCGCCACAGACGAGGAGTTTCGGCTTGTGCTCTTCCGCGATGCGCTGTAATTCGTCATAGTCAATCGTTTCGGTCTCGCGCGAAACACCATAGTCTGCGACTTTGTAACTCAAGCCCGAAAAGTTCAAAGGATGACCGTGCGTCAAGTGCCCGCCGTGCGAAAGATTCATCCCCAGAATCGAGTCACCATACTGAATCGCCGCGAGATAAACAGACATGTTGGCCTGGGCGCCGCTGTGTGGCTGCACGTTAGCGTGATCGGCGCCAAACAATTCTTTCGCCCGATCGATCGCTGCCTGTTCGACCACGTCGGTCCACTCGCAACCGCCGTAATACCGCTTGCCCGGATAACCTTCGGCGTACTTGTTGGTGAAGACCGAGCCGGCCGCTTCGAGCACGGCTTCGCTGACAAAGTTTTCGCTGGCGATCAACTCGAGACCGTTAGCCTGACGAGCGACTTCGTTGTCGATGGCATTGGCGATCAGTGGATCGACTTCCGCGAGTGGCAAGTTAAGTAGTTTATTCATTCAATACTCCAGTCGGAGATTGAGCTCATATGTTTGAAAATTTGCGAGGCGATGGTACATCACGAGGATGAGCGCGGCAAACGTCGCAGACCGTTGTGTTTTCACGGCTTTGCCGCCTGATGTGCGGTAAGGCTTGCCTTACCGAGTCACCTGTTTGAGAGACGTTGAGAGGCTGCGCCTCGCAAGAGTATGGAGGCATAGCCTCTCAATTAAGAGAACTTGGCCCACGGAAAGGCGAAGCCTTTCCGCACATCAGGCGGCAAAGCCGTTTGCGTGTTTGCGTTCGCTTGGCGGCTAAGCGAGAATTGTCGTTTGAAAATTTGGAAAGCTAAAGGCCTCTGAAATAAGAAACTAAAATGCGCTGGTCACAATATTTCATCCCGACACTTCGCGAAGACCCGGCTGACGCCGAGGTGATTTCGCACAAACTGCTCTTGCGCGCCGGCGTCGTACGCCAGTTGTCGGCGGGCCTCTATTCTTATCTGCCTTTAGGACAGCGCATCGCGCTCAAGGTGATGAAGATTCTGCGCGAAGAGATGAACCGCATCGGCGGCCAGGAATTCTACTTGCCCGCTTTGCATCCGGCCGAACTCTGGCAGGAGTCCGGCCGCTGGGGCGCGATCGGCGACGACATGTTTCGGCTGAAAGATCGCAAGGGCGCGGACATGTGCCTGGGCATGACCCATGAGGAAGTCTTCACCTCGATTGCTCGGAACGAAATCAGGTCGTACAAGCAACTTCCGCAGGTCTGGTATCAGATTCAAATCAAGTTTCGCGACGAGCCGCGGCCGAAATCGGGCCTGATGCGCCTGCGCACTTTCATTATGAAAGACGCGTACACTTTCGACGTCGATCTCCAAGGACTGGACCGTTCGTTTGCGGATCAACGCGAAGCCTATCAGCGAATCTTCAATCGTTGCGGAATTGAGTTTTCGATCGTCGAGGCTTCCTCGGGCGTTATGGGCGGCTCGGAATCGAGCGAGTTCGTGGCCAAGACAGATGCGGGCGAAGATATTGTTGTCAGTTGCACAAATTGTGATTACGCCGCGAACCTCGAGAAAGCAACGTCGCAGCTGCCTGTGATTGAAGATGAAGCCGGGCCGGATGCACCGGAAGAATTTCCCACGCCCGGCGTGCGAACCATTGAGGATTTGACCACGTTTCCCGGTGGCGCAGCAGCGGAACGACAGATTAAGTCGTTGGTTTACATGATGTCGGTTGATCGGATGCGGATGGACGGAAGTCACCGTACGCATCTCGTCTGGAGCCCGGTGCTTGTGCTCCTGAGGGGAGACCATCAGGTTCAGGAATCTAAGTTGCTAGAAACCCTAGTTCTAATGGGAACCTTTACTTTTGGGGTTAGGCCCGCACAGCCAGAGGAAATCAAAGAACTTTTAGGAGCCAGCGCTGGGAGTCTTGGTGCCGTAGGCGCAAAAAAAAGCGCGTCCAACTTTATGGCCAAGTTGGCCAAGGTGATTTCAGAATTCCCCGAAACTGAGCGCTATACCCCTGCAAATGTCGAGTTTCTTATTGTCGCCGACAACGAACTAATGAACCGGCGCAACATGACCACTGGAGCCAACAAAGACGACCATCACATTCGCGGTGTGGACATCAAACGCGATATCGAGGTCAATGTGTACGCCGATTTGCGCACCGTTAATTCCGGCGAAGTTTGTCGTCGCTGCGAAACGGGCGTGCTGGAAGTCTTCAAAGCGATGGAGATCGGTCACATTTTCAAGCTCGGTACGAAGTATTCGGAATCGATGGGCGCGACAGTACTTACGCAGGATGGCAAACCCGTCCCGATCGTTATGGGTAGCTACGGGATCGGCGTCGAACGGATCATTACGGCCGCGGTCGAGCAGAATAACGACGAGAACGGAATCATTTGGCCGAAGACACTGGCGCCGTTCGATGTCGTCGTGACTGTTACCAACGTCAAAGACGCGAACCTGCGCCAAGAGAGCGAAAAACTCTACAAGGATTTGCTGCACGCCGGGCTGGACGTTCTGCTCGACGATCGCGACGAACGCGCGGGGGTTAAGTTCAAGGATGCCGACCTGATCGGCATTCCTTATCGCATTACCCTGGGCAAGAAGGTCGCCGAAGGCCTGTTGGAACTTTTCGACCGACGGACGAAGCAAAGCGAAGATGTGAAGCTGGACGAGATCGTTTCGCGGGTGCAAAAGCTGGCTCTGGCAGAACTGTGATCAATACAAATCGGGGCATTAGCCCGACCGTCAGGGAGGGCTCAGACCACTCATCATCTGAGCCCTCCCTGACGGTCGGGCTAATGCCCCGCTCCCGTCGCGCAAAACCTGGGGACGCGCGTTATACTAAGCAGGAAATGGCAACAGTTTCGCACGTGGGCCTTTTCAGAAAGAATATTCTGCTCGCCCTTTGCATGCTGGCATGGGCTTTTGGCTCGTCTCCGGCCCACGCTCAGGATCAACTTCCCGAACTTGTTCGCCGCATTAAACCCTCGGCGGTAGCGATCGAAACCTTCGATGCTCGCGGAGAAAAACTTTCGCGCGGCAGCGGCTTTTTCGTAGACGTGGATCGTGTCGTGACTAATCGGCACGTGATCGACGGCGCTTACCGCGCTGAGGTCCACTTAAATTCAGGCAACAGTTTCCAGGTCAAAAGTGTCCTCGCCATCGACGCCGAAGGCGATCTCGCTTTGTTGAAAGTCGACGCTCCGGCGAACCTGGTGCGTCCGCTCTCGCTTGATCGGACCTCGCCACAAGAAGGCGAGAGTGTAGTAGTGATCGGAAATCCGTTTGGCCTTGAAGGCAGCGTGACCAACGGAATCGTTTCGGCGGTGCGCGATATTCCCGGCTTCGGCCGCATCATTCAAATCACGGCGCCAATTTCCCCCGGCTCGAGCGGAAGCCCGGTCGTCAACATGCAGGGACAAGTGATTGGCGTGGCGACGCTGCAAATCACGGGCGGCCAAAGTGTTAATTTCGCTATTCCTTCCGATCGCATAGCACTCCTGGATCGATCCGCCCAGACGCAAACCGGGACAACCATGTCGCTGGGAGAACTGGTGGCAGCTACCGGCCGCAACAAACGCGCTCGGGCAGTCGAGTTCTTTCGTGATGGGCTCAGCTTTCTTACGAAAGATGACTGCCAGAACGCGCTGCCTTACTTTCAAAGAGCAACCGAGTCGGACAACAGTTACGCCGAGGCCTGGGCGCAAACCGGTTTCTGTAACGAGAAGCTGGGACGTCACGCCGAAGCGATCGAAGCTTCGAAGAAAGCCGTCGGCATTCGGCCGTCAGCCGAATCCTATTTCAACATCGGACTGGCGAACTACTATCTGAAGCAGTATCGCGAATCCGAAGCGGCTTATCGTCAGGCCATAAAGCTGGATCCTTACAATGCAGCCGATGCTTACTATGCCCTCGGGTTGACGTATCGCGAGTGGGGGCAATTCGATGACGAGATTCAGGCTTACAAACACGCGTTGCGGCTTAAGCCGGACTATGCCCGGGCATACGACCGCATGGGTCAGCGTTACCTGCAAATGAAGAAGTACGCCGAGGCGATCGAGGCTTTCAAGCAACTTGCCGTCTTAAGGCCGGGCGACGCGAACGCGCTGAATAGTCTGGGTGAAGCTTACGAAGCATTGAACCGCCATGATGATTCAGCCGAAGCTTTCAGGCAGGCCATTCGCTTGAAGCCGGATTTTGGCAAGGCTTATTTCAATTTAGGAAAGACACTGCTGGCGCAGGGTAATCGTGACGCCGCGATCGAGCAGTACGTGATTCTGCAAAACCTGGACGAAGACTGGGCAGAGAAACTCTACGGCTTGATCTATCCATAGCTAAGTGGCACGGGCGTCGCGCCCGTGAATCACGCGCAAGCTGCGCGTGCCACCACAAAACAGAAATTGAGGCCGGACTGCGCTCTCCCCTTCGCAATCCGGCCTCAACCCACGGTCATCACAGGACGACCGAACTTAAACTGGTTTAGTTACTGATTAAAATCGAGGCCGGATCGCGCTCTCCCCTTCACAATCCGGCCTCAACCCACGGTCGTCCTAGAGACAACCGAACTCAAATTGTTCGCCGCTCGTTAGTAACGTGCGCGGCGGTTGCGGAGCTTGTAGGTGTACAAAGCCGACCCGGCCAAGCCGCTCAACGCGCCGATAACGGCACCTCTTCTGCCGCCAACCAATCCGCCGATGGCTGCGCCGCTACCCGCTCCAATCGCTAATGTCAGCTTATCGCGGTGTCTGTCCCAAACACTTCGGCCGCGGTAATCGTAATAGGCTCTCGAATTGTCGTAATAAGAATTATCGTAGTAAGTCTGCGAAGTGCGCACCCGGGAATCATTGTTGCAGCGGCGACCCCTTCCCTGCCCAAAGGCCGGGACTGCGACGGCCGCCAGGATCGTGATCGTTATTAATAGTGCGAGTATTTTTTTCATCGTCCGATCTCCGGTGCGGCAATGGGCAATGGCCGTGCCACGAGGGCAGCGTTGGAGAGTAATCTTGACGCATCTTCTCAGTTTCCTGTGGACTCGACGCAAATTCTCTTTTGGTTGAAAGGGGCGGTTTTCTGGTAATCCTTCGGCCATGTACGATATGGTCATACCCGGAACGGAAATGGAATGGAATCTGAAACCATAAATGCCGCTCGCGCCAAAATTCACCGTATGCTCAGAAAAACAATAGCCCACCTCGCGCTGCTGGCCGGCGTCTGTATGTTGCTTGTCTTTGGCGGCGTCCCGCAGGGGCATTCTCAGAACCGGCGGCCAGTCGCCGAAGTCCCGTTCGAATTCACCCACAATCAAATTGTGGTTCAAGTCAGAATTGCCGGGCAGGGTCCGTTCAACATGCTCTTTGACACCGATACCGACCCTTCTGCGATTGACCTGGCGACAGCGAAGGAGCTCGGACTAAGGCTGGGCTCAAAGGGTTATCAGGGAACGGGCGGCGGGACCGAGATCAACCTGGTCTATCCGGTGACCCTTCTGCGTGTCGAACTTGGCGGTGTGATCGCTAAAGAAGTATTCGCGGCCGCTATCGATCTGAAAAAGCTGTCCGACAAGATGGGCAAGCCGATTCATGGCGTGCTTGGCTATAGCTTCCTCAAAGATCGGATCTTTCAGATTGACTACCCGGAATCAAAGATACGCTTCTATGCCGAGTCGCCCTTTCCCGGCATTCAAGATCAGCCGAACATGGTCAACAGAACCGTGGTGCCCTTCCGTTACGAGAGCGACGTGCTCATCGATTCAGTTTTCGTTAACGGGGAAAAAATGCGGGCGACACTGGACACGGGCGGCAGCAACACATTTGCACTCACGCCCGAAGCAGTAGCAACGCTGGGCCTGGAAGAGGAGGCCCGCAGTGGCACGCCGGAAGTCTCTGCGGGTTACAATGGTCAGTTTGAGAGCAAGACCGGGAGACTCAAGTCGGTGCGTATTGGAAAACTGTTCATCGACTCTGCTCCGGTTACTTTTTGGCCGGCCGGCAGTGGACACGACAAAAAGAAGTATCAATTGTCGATTGGGAATGGTTTCTTCAAGGACTTTATTATGACCTTTGATTTTCGCGCGAAGATCGTGGTGTTTGAGAGAGTTGAATAATTAAGGCTGGTCTCAACGAGCTCTGGCAAAATCACTAGCTTCATCAATCCGCATACTTTTTGACGCAGTCACGTTTTGGGGCTATCGTATGCGCTAGCGAGTTACGAGTTACTTCCGCAAGGTTTTTTGGTATCTGGCTCAAACTCGCGAGTTGCAACTCGGTACACAGTCCCGAAATGCTCACGAAATAACGAAACCTGACAATTCAATTCATTTGCGCCGTGAGCTAGACTCGCCAGGCGCCACGGTAAAGAGGAGGTAAGAATGAGTGAGAAATTCTGGATCATAGTGGTTGTGGCCGTCGCTGTTTTGCTCGTCGTGTTCATGTTACGCCGCCAACTCAAAAGCCTCGCCCTAAAGGGCATGGGCATGGAGGCCAAAGTGCAAACGCACGCTACGAACTCAGGAGGAACAAGCAAGGCTTCCGCAGGAAGGCGCCACTCAGTCAATATTAGCAACCTTAAGCTAACTGGATCTGGAAATGAATTAGATATTTCGCGCGGTGATGTGAACGTCGAGCGCACCAAGCTAACAGGCATAGGGCAAAAGGTCAAAGTGCAAGCAGACAAGCCGGAGCAGAAGTAAGCATGTGCATTCCTCTCGCCGATTATCAAAAAGAGCGCGCCGCCTTCGACGCGCTGCTCGATCCTGACTGTAAGAAGCGCATATTGCTCTTTCACGGTGAGAGTGGAAGCGGCAAAACGACCCTGCTAAGCAGTTGTCGAGATAGCGTTAAGCAAGGAGCGCAGATCTCATACGTTAACATCGACCTCAAAGGCACTGCGGTGAGCGTCGCAGAAATCCTCTCTCGCACGTCGGATCGACTGCCCGTAGCGCAGCTTCCTAATTTGAGACAGAAGGTCGCTGAATTGGAAGGACTTCCCGCAGTCGATTTGGACAACGTCAAGTTAACCGGGTTTGGCAACAAACTCAATGTCACTCTCCAGGTTAACGACCCGAACGATCGCGAGTCTCGCCGACTCTCACTGACCGATGCCCTATTTGCCGACTTAAGGGCGTTCACTCAGCCGGTGCTGTTCATTCTCGACACTTATCAGGACGCTACGACCGAAGTTCGAGATTGGATTAGCGGCCCGTTTCTCGCGCGTCTCGACGCAGCTATTCAGGTTCGCGTAGTTATTGCGGGTCAAAACGTGCCTGACGAGAATAACCTAGACTGGGGTCACTGTTGCTCGTCACACCGCCTAAAGGGCGTTCCCGACGCCAAACATTGGGTACCTGTTGTTGATGCAATGAAGCTACGCGTCCCGGCCTCCGATACACTGTCTTGGTTGGTCGGCGTTTGTGGCCTGCTCAAGGGCCGACCTAGTGAGATAATGCAACATCTGCGGGCTGAACAAGAGAGGAGTCTTCGAGATGAGTGACTTCCTCTTACAACTCAAGGCCGCAAAGACCGACGAGGAGCGCGAATGGCTGGTCATGAGATTCAGCCTCGACAGCCTTGACCCAGCCGTGCGCGCGGCCGTGTGGGCCGCGGCCATACCTAGGTGGTTTGATCGCGACTTTATGGCTGGTTTGCTCGAGCGAAGCCTTGATGAAGAATTCGGGCGCATCTTCGAGAAACTGATTTCTCTGTCCTTTGTCGAGGCTTTCCAAGGTCGTGGCCACAACATACACGAACGCAGTCGGAACTTGCTACTCAAGCACCTCTGGGATGACGACCGGGCCCGGTACCGTGAGTTGAATAAGCGCGCCGCCGACTACTGCGCACGTCAGGATGCGAGTGACGCCGAGTGGCGCGTGGCTTCGCTCTATCACCTCCTTCTGGCTGATGAAAATAGCGGCGTGGACGAGTTCATCAATCAAGGAATTGACTGGGAAAATCAGTTCCAATATGGTTTTCTTGAAGGATTAGCCAGATCGGTTATGACCGAGTTTGAAGCCAAACGTATGAACAAGCGCGCGGCAGCTTGGGCTTACCACTTTCAGGCGAGCTCAGACCTTAGGTACTCGCGTAATGATGCTTCAATGAAGAACTTGGCGTTAGCACTCAGCACCTACGCGGAAGACGTGCACCTGAAGCGCGATAGCCTCAAGTCGCTCGGCAGCTTATATTTCCTGGTTGACCGATATGACGAAGCGCGGGAAAAGCTAGCAGAGGCGCATGAATTATACCGACAAAGTGGTGATCAACTTGGTGAGGCTAATTGTCTATATTGGCTCGGCGAGGTTTATAGATTTACGAATCAGAAGGATAAGGCACAACAGTCACAGGAGCAGGCGCTGCAGCTATACCGACAGGGCAACAATAAGCTCGGCGAGTCCACGTCCTTGTGGGCGCTTGGCGAACTGCACAAGACCTCGGGCGAACATCAAGCGGCGCAGCAAGAGTTCACCGAAGCACTCCAAATGTGTAGACAGATCACAAATCATCTCGGTGAGGTGAATTGCATTGTGTCACTCGGTGACGTGTCATACATCCAGGGCGAACATGACGAGGCCCGCAAAAAATACAATGAAGCGCTAAGTCTCTCCCGACAGATCAATTACAGGAACGGGGAAGCTAATTCAATCGCGGCGCTGGGTCGGTTGCATTTGTCATTGGAAGAGTATGATAAGGCGAAAGCGATGACTGAAGAGGCACTTCAGATTTACAACGAGATCGGTGATAAGCTCAACGAGGAAAAGTGTCTGAGCAGATTGGACAAACTAAAAGAGCACTTGAAGGGGCGGCAATCAACCTCTTGATCGATGTTGGTACCCAGTCTTAAGTGGTTCTCCTGACAACACGACGAAACTCGTGTCTCTCGACTATCGAGACGGCCACGTCGCCCCAATCACGCAACTATCATCGTGCCCGTGCCTTTGTCAGTAAAGACTTCCGCCAACAAAGCATTACGTGAAGTGCCGTTGATGATGTGCGCGCTTCTTACTCCGCGACGCAGCAACTCGACGATGTTCTGAAGTTTCGGAATCATTCCGCCGGTCGCAGTTCCCTTTATTATCAGGTCTTCAGCTTCGTCCGCGGTCAGCCGCGAAAGTTTCGTTTCGGGCTTCCCTTCCTGCAGATAGATTCCTTCGATATCGGAAAGCAGCACCAGCTTCTCGGCCTGGAGCTGGATTGCGATCTCGGCGGCGATCGTGTCGGCGTTGATGTTGAAAACTTTTCCTCCGGCGTCCGCGCCCAGCGAGGAAATCACCGGCAAATAACCCTGATCCAGCAGCACGGTCAACAAACGCGAGTTGATCTCGATAATGTCGCCCACATGGCCAAAATCCACCTGCTCGCTGGCGCCGGTCTCACGATTCACAACTTCGCGGGGCGGGCGGCGTTCAGCGTGGACGATGTTGCCGTCGACGCCCGACAATCCGACAGCTTCGACTCCACGATTACGCAGCGCGGCCAGAATGTCGGTATTAATCTTGCCGGCAAAAATCATCTTCGCCATTTCCAGGGTGGCGTCATCGGTGACTCGGCGGCCTTCGATGATGGTTTGCTCGACACCCATCAGCGCCGCGAGTTCGCTTAGTTGTTTGCCGCCGCCATGCACCACGCAAAGACGGATGCCTACCTGATACAGCAGAGCGAGTTCTTCCGCGAGAGAGATTAGCCGGTCATGGTCCTCAGTGACCTTGCCTGAGAACTTCACCACGAACGTCTTCCCTTTGAAGCGCTGAATGTAAGGCACAGCCTCGCGCAAAAGATCGAGTCGCAGTTGATTGCCAACTTCGGTGGTATCAGTCATTTTGTTTGATTGGTTCATTGATTCGTTGATCCATTGATCCATTGATCCATTGGTTCATTGGTTCATTCAATGTATCAATTCCTTCAAGATCGCCTTCTGCACATGCAGACGATTCTCAGCTTCATCAATCACCGCCGATGCCGGAGTATCGATCACGCCATCAGTCACAATCACATTCCGCCGCACCGGAAGACAGTGCATGAAGATGGCCGAATTGGTGCGCGCCATCCTCGCTTCGTCAACAATCCACTTGCCGCGATATTGCGCGCGTTCGGCAGAATCTTTTTCGGACGCGCCATAAAAGTTCTTGCTGCCCCAACTCTTCGCGTAAACAACCTCAGCGCCGTCGAATGCGCCGTTAATATCGCCGGTCACGCTAACACTGCCGCCTGCTTCCGACGCTTGCTCATTAATAGTTTCGATCAATTCATCGTCCAGTTCGTACCCCGGCGGGTGCGCGATGACGAGGTCGTGACCCATTTGTGCTGTAGCCATCGCGAAACTGTTAGGAACCGCCATCGGCAAGGGCTTCGGATGCCACGCCCAGGTCAGCAGAACTTTTTTGCGGCCTTCGCCCAACTTCTCCCTGATCGTCATCATGTCGGCCATCGACTGACACGGATGATGCATGGCCGACTCGAGATTAATGACCGGAACGTCAGAATACTTTGCGAACGCGTTGAGAATCGGGTCAGTTCGCTCTTCTTCCCAGTCCTTCAGTGCCGCGAACGTGCGCACGCCGATCGCTGCGCAGTAACGGCCAAGCACCCGCACAAACTCAGCGACGTGTTCCGTCTTGTCGGAATCCATGACTGCGCCATCGCGATGCTCAAGCGTCCAACTGGTGCCGCCCGGTTCCAGCACGACCGCGTTTCCACCCAGGTCGTAAATCCCAACTTGCATCGACGCACGCGTTCGCAAACTCGGATTGAAGAACACCAGCGCGACTGAACGGCCGGTGAGCGGCTTCGATTTGTCGCTGCCGGATTTGAATCTCACAGCTGAGTCGATCAACCGATTCAACTCGTCTTTTAATAGATTTGCCGTTGAAAGAAAATGCATCTTTGGTTTGCGCTTTAGCGCCGCACCAGTGCGGGCCGAGCCGCCTAGCGCTTGACCACGTCACTCAATGTGTCGATAAACAGATCCACTTCTGCTTGCTTCAAACACAGTGGCGGCAAAAGCCGCAGCACCATCGGATCACTCGATGTGCCGGTAATGATCTTCTGCTCCAGTAAGGCTTCGTGAATCGGCTTTACCTTATCCCCAAATTCAAGGCCCAGCAGAAAGCCGCGGCCGCGCACACTTACGACCTGTTCAACTTCACTCAAGCGCTCGCGCAGATACGCCTCAACTGTACGCACGTTCCTAAGCATTCCATCGTTCTCAATCGCTTCCAGCGTTGCGGTTACACCGGCCATCGCGATCATGCCGCCACCAAACGTCGTGCCCAAATCGTTTTCCTTGATGTGCGCTGCGATCTTCTCTGTTACCAGGCAGGCGCCCACGGGAATACCACTGCCCAGCGCCTTTGCCAGAGTGATAGTGTCGGGAACAACTCCACCGCTCGCTTCGCTGCCGGCAAAGAACCATTCGCCCGTGCGGCCAACACCCGTCTGTACCTCGTCGTAAATGAGAACGATCCCGCGCTCGTCACACAATTCGCGCAGCGCCCGAAAGAATGAAGGCTCGGCACTGCGAACTCCAGCCATCGATTGAATCGGTTCCAGCATGACAGCGGCGACCGAATCGTCGGCGATGGCGCGCACTGACTCAATGTCGCCAAACTCAGCTTGCAGATGGCCGGGCACATTGGGCTTGCCAAGTTCGCGATACTTGCCCAGAAACGTCGCGCTAATCGCATCAGCTGTCCGTCCGTGAAACCCACCGCTGAAGGTGATCACGTTCTCACGGCCCGTAGCCATCCGCGCCATGCGCATCGCGTTCTCGTTCGCTTCAGTGCCGGAGTTACAGAAAAACGCTTTGCTGAGTGAGTCCGGCGCAACCGCCACCAGTTTCTCAGCCGCGCGCGCACGCGCTTCTGAGTAAACCAGGTTGGAATAGAAGAGCAGCTTGTCAGTTTGTTCGCGAATCGATTTGACGACATGCGGATGACAATGACCCGTGCCCGCGACTGCGTGACCACCATAGAGATCGAGATAACGGTCGCCGTTACTGGCGTAGATCCAGACACCCTCGCCGCGCGCCGCGACGATGGGCATCTTCTTGTAGGTCGCAAGCTGATACTGCTCTTCCAGCCCGATAGTATCTTTCACGTTAATGGCCGCCTCTACTTTCATCCTGCTCTCGAGCCGTTAGGTACTTTTCTTTCCGGCATTGCCAAAGCGGGCGTGACCCCGTCCGCATAGCCAATGTCGAACAACATTCCTTCCGAGACTTCACCCATCATTTTCTTTGGCTCTAAATTGACGACGAATAGCGCCTGCCGGCCTTCGATTTCGCGCGGGTGCTCGCGTTCCTGTTTCATTCCCGCCAGAATAACCCGGCGGCAATCGCCGAAATCAACGGTCAGCTTCAGCAGCTTGTCTGAACCGGCGACGTCTTCGACCGACATAATCGTGCCGGCCCGAACATCGATTCGATCAAGCTCGGCAAACGAGATCGCCGGCTTGAACGGTGCGGGTGTAAATGACTGCTCCGAACTCATGGGTTGCTCCCCGTCATGATCAAACCAGTCTTTTCATCGAGGCCAAACATCAAATTCATGTTCTGCACTGCCTGACCCGCCGCACCTTTGACCAGGTTGTCGATCGCGGTGAACACAACCAGTTGCCGGCCGCGAGCCGCGAATCCAATGTCACAAAAGTTCGTGTTCTTTACCCAGTTGATGTCCGGGCTGCCCTCAACCATTCGCACAAAAAATGAATCGCGATAAAACTTCTCGAAGATAGATCGAGCTTCCGCATTTGTCAGCTCTTGCTTTGTCTCCGCGTAGATGGAAGCGAAGATGCCGCGTGCTACCGGCAACGAATGCGTCATGAAAACGAGCTCATGGTTCCACTCGCCGATGGCGCCCAACTCCTGTTCGATTTCCGGCACGTGTTGATGCGTGAAAGGCTTGTAGGCATAAAAAGAATTAGCTCGCTGGGGATGGTGCGTGTTCGACGCCGCTTTGGCGCCGGAACCCGAGGAGCCGGTTTTGGCGTCGACGATCACCCGGCCGCTCAGCAAACCTTTAGCCACCAGCGGCGCCAGACCCAGCAACGTAGCGGTTGCAAAACATCCCGGGTTCGCCACGCGGCGCGCTGTTTTGACGACCTCTCGATTTGTTTCCGTAAGGCCGTAGATGAACTGCGACTGGGCATCCATCGACGTGTGTTCGCGCCCGTAATGCTGCGCAAAACTGTCGGCATCGCGCAAACGAAAGTCGCCGGACAAGTCGATCAACCTCACACTCTCAGGCAGCCTGGGAGCAACTTCCATTGCCTGCCCATGCGGCAAAGCGAGAAAGATGCAATCAAGATCGGTCAGGCTTTGCAAATCATCGGGCATCTTTGTGAACTCAAGTTCAGTAAGCCCATTGAGATTACGATGAACTTCACCGACAGCCTTGCCGGCATGTTCATTCGCCGTGACCAGATTGATCTCGGCGTGCGGATGCAGCAGCAGAATACGCAGCAGTTCCGATCCGCCATAGCCTGAGCCGCCAAAGATAGCAACGTTGATTTTCATCGCTTAGTTGAGCTAAGAGTCCAAAGTCTTATGTCCAAAGTCCAAGGTCTCTGGGGGATAAGGTACTCGTCCTCCTAAGCAAAGACTTTGGGCGTTAGACTTTGGACCTTGGACTTTACGATCTCGAACAACTTCGAGCCATTTCGCCGGGAATTCGCCGCGGGCACGCCGAACTCATTCTGAATATAGTCTTCGCCCATTTGCGAATCCGTCACTGAGCCGGCCATCAAGTCAACAGTGATTCCGCGCCGGCGAAACAACTCGATGCCTCCCCACGCGCTGACATAATCCGAGGCACAAAAAACCAGCACCGCGGTAGCGTCAAGAAATTCCTGGTCTTCGAACACCGACTCGACCGAATAGCCGCCCAGGATGCCGTCGCCAAGTTCGATCACGATCAGATCCGGCGCGCTTTGGTTCAGTCGCGCGATTATTGCCTTGGCCACCCCTGCCAGGTCTTCCGCGCCTACCGTCGACGGCAAGCCGCAGTCGAGAAAGCTGGCCGTCGCGATGGCGCCGTGATCGGCCATATTCAGCGTGTCTCGCAAGCAGGCAATGCCCGACAACTTGGCCGCGGCGACGCGCAATCCCGCGCGCGTTGCCAGCTGGATTATCTCGGTTGCGGCGTAAGTCTTGCCGCTGTTCATGCAAGCCCCCGCAATCACCACCAGCGGGGCAGTCGCACCGAGAGAGTGTTGCCGCGGCAACGCTACGTCTGCGATGTTTCTGACCACACCCTGATCGTTGCAGGCCAGACCAATTACAGCGACTTTGATCGCGTCATTCAGGCTCGAGTGGTGGCCACTGCAACTTCCGATCACGCCACCAAGATTTAGTAAGTGAAGCTCATCGCCTGCGGCGATCGAAGACGGCACGTCGCCCACGAAACCCTTGAGGGCTCGCCGCCGTCCGAGTACGCCGGCGAGCACGTCACCTGGATTCACTTTAGCCAAACGACCCGTCGGTAGTTCCAGCATGTTGTAGGTCGCGTTGTCTGTCAGCACACGCACCACCACCACATCGCCCGCGCGAGGTTCGTCGCTGGCCGCAATCACACTGATACTGCGCGGAAGACCGAGCGGAGAGGTTGCCGATCCAATCTTGTCTACTTCGATCATATTGTCGTTCATTGCTGTTGGCTCCCTCGCAACCTCAATCGCAGCGCGTTCAGTTTGATAAACCCCTCAGCATCGCGCTGGTTGTAAACCGTGTCGGCTTCAAACGTAGCCACGCGTTCATCGTAAAGTGAATTCGGCGAGCGGCGGCCGGCGACAATTACATTGCCACGATAAAGCTTCACGCGGACATCTCCGTTAACAGGTCGCTGAGTCTCGTCAATCAGCTTGCGCATGATTTCGAACTCGGGCGCAAACCAGAAACCGTAGTAGACGCTTTCAGCGAACTTAACACTGAGGGAATCGCGCAAATGCATTACCTCGCGATCGAGTGTGATGGATTCCAACGCCCGATGCGCCGTCTGCAGAATTGTGACGCCCGGCGTCTCGTAAACTCCGCGTGACTTCATACCAACAAAACGATTCTCGACCAGGTCGACGCGGCCGATGCCGTGCTCGCCGCCAATCTCATTCAGTTTTGAAAGAAGCGAAACCGGATCCAACCGCTCGCCATCGATGGAGATTGGTTCGCCATGAGCGAAACCAACCTCGAGATACTCGGCTTCGGGCTTGGCGTTCTCAGGCGAGCGGGTCATCTGAAAAATATTCTCCGGCGGCTCAGCCCATGGATCCTCGAGAATTCCTCCTTCATACGAGACGTGCATCAAGTTGCGATCGGTCGAGTAGGGCCTATCGATCGTGGCCGTAACGGGAATTCCGTGAGCTTCAGCATAAGCGATCAAGTCGGTGCGGCCGCCGAATTCCCATTCGCGCCAGGGCGCAATCACTTTGATGTCCGGTTGCAGAGCGTAATAGGTCAACTCAAAGCGGACCTGATCGTTGCCTTTGCCGGTCGCGCCGTGCGCGACGGCATCGGCATTTTCCTGCCGCGCGATTTCAATCTGCCGTTTCGCAATCACCGGCCGGGCCAGCGACGTCCCCATCAGATAGACGCCTTCATAAACGGCGTTCGCCTTGACCGCCGTCCAGACGTAATCGCGGACGAACTCTTCGCGCAGATCTTCGATGTAGAGTTTCGAGGCGCCGGTCGCTTTTGCTTTTTCGTCCAGCCCATCCATCTCTGCGCCCTGACCAACGTCGGCGCAGTAACACACGACTTCACACTCGTACTGCTCTCTTAGCCATTGCAGCATCACCGACGTATCCAATCCGCCGGAGTAAGCCAGGACGATCTTGTTGATTTGTGATTTGCTCATCTCAATAAAATTGGTTCTTGATCCAATGGATCAATGTTTCAATGAATCAATTCCCAAATTTTCTTTATCGCTGCGCGCTGTGCCTTTTGATCATGCACGGCTATGAAGATCGTGTCTTCACCAGCTAATGTGCCGACGATTTCGCTTAGGCCGGCGTCATCAATCTCGACCGCCACCGCCGAGGCCCGGCCCGGCAGACACCGGGCGATTACGAGCACCTCACCGGCAACATCCAGGCTCAACAGGCCCCGGGCTGAGTCTCCATTGGCGTGCGGGAGCGCGTAAGATCCGTGATGCTTGATCACCCCCAGCTCTTCCAAATCGCGCGACACGCTGGACTGAGTGGCCGGCACTCCCGCGCGTTCGAGATGGGCTCGCAGCGCTTCCTGAGTGCCAATCCGCTCCGCCCGGATCAGATTAAGAATTCTCTTTTGCCGCTCTCGTTTCTGCATTTCAGGCTGTTTTTAGACGCGAGCCTCTCTCGCCGCACCAACGCTAAGACGTCCAATCATTCACAATAGTTGCATTTTCTATGCATACCTGCATAAACTAGCGCTAGTTATGCACTTTGGTCAAGTGCAAAATAGCAACTTCGATAGTTCTGGCGAGGGATGCAAAAGTGCGGCACAATGCGCCAACTGGACATTCTGAAAACGAAATGAGCGACGAACAAGAGAAGAATCTTTGGGGAGGCCGGTTCGCCGGAGAGACGGATCCGGGCTTTTCGGCGTTTAATTCCTCGTTCGCTTTTGACCGCCGGTTGTTTGAAGCCGAAGTGCGAGCGAGCCTCGCTCATTGCGACGGCCTGGCCCAAGCCGCCGTTTTGACGGCGACGGAATCAGACCGAATCAAGTCGGCGCTAAAACAGATCCTCGAACTTGGCCAGTCAAACCCAACCTATTTTGACGACTCGCGGCCGGAAGATGTGCATTCGTTTGTCGAGGCCCGTCTGGTTGAAATGATTGGCGATACCGGCCGCAAGCTGCACACGGGTCGCAGTCGCAACGATCAGGTCGCCACTGACCTTCGTCTGTGGCTAAGAGCGGAAATCGATCGCCTGATGTCCGCGCTTAAACTGACCCAGGAAGCGCTGCTCGATCTCGCCGAAGCGAATAGCGAGGCAGCAATGCCTGGCTATACTCACCTTCAGCGCGCGCAACCCGTTTTGTTTGCTCACTGGTGCCTGGCCTATTTCGAAATGTTGACGCGCGATCGCGATCGGCTCGCGGATGTTCGGCAGCGCGTCAATGTAATGCCGCTCGGGTCAGCAGCGCTGGCGGGAACTTCTTATCCGATCGATCGTCATACGGTAGCGCGCGCTCTTGGCTTTGAAGGCGTTTCACTGAACAGCCTCGACGCAGTCAGCGATCGCGATTTTGTTATCGAGTTTGTGGGCACGGCATCGCTGATCATGATGCATCTTTCGCGTCTGGCCGAAGACATCATCCTCTATTCGACGACCGAATTCGGCTTTTTCGAATTGAGTGACGCGGTCGCCACCGGGTCGAGTCTGATGCCGCAGAAAAAGAACCCTGATTCAATGGAGCTCGTGCGCGGAAAAGCGGGTCGTGTCTTTGGTCACCTCACCGCGTTGCTGACTACAATGAAGGGCTTACCCCTTGCTTATAACAAAGACATGCAGGAGGACAAGGAAGCGATCTTTGACACCACTGATACGCTGGGCGGCTGCCTTGCGGTAACTGCCACAGTGCTGCGAAACATTAAACTGAACAAGGAGCGCTCTCGCGAAGCCGCCACGCACGGATTCCTGAACGCGACGGAGTTGGCGGATTACCTGGCGCGCAAAGGAGTCCCCTTTCGTGAAGCGCATGAAACCGTCGGCCGGATTGTGATTCAGGCGATCGAACGCAAACTTGAGCTAAGCGACCTATCGCTCGAGGATCTCAAGTCTTTCTCGCCTTTAATCGAGGCAGACGTCTTCGCGTCGCTATCGCTCGAGCGAACACTGGCAACAAAGTCTCAGACTGGCGGCACAGCGCCTGAGCGAGTTGCCGAAGCCTTGACCGCAGCGAGAAATAACTTGTCGGACTAAAGGGCCTCGGCAACTTTGAACTTGAACTTTCCTAAAATCCGCGGAGCGGATGAAAGCATAAAGCCTGGGGTGAAGCGGAGCGAACCCCAGGTGGCGCAAGGTAAGAAACCAAGCGCGCGAAGCGTGCGATCGCCCCGGTGCTGACATTTCCTGATAAAGAAAGGCTGTCGCCCACTCCGCGGGCTCTCCCGTTCTCCTTCACGGATCCTGGGGTTTCGCTCCGCTTCACCCCAGGCTTTATGCTGTCGCCGCGCTTCGCGGGCTCACGAAACTTTCAGAGTTCTCTGATGGCTATCCTGATTACCAACCAAACACTCGCTCGCAAAGAAGCAGTCCGGCGCATAAATCTGCTCGCCGGCAAAGACCTGCGACCGATGGCCGGCCAGTACCGGATTCCGGTTTGGAAGAATGGCCACAAGAACAAAGGTTGGGCCGGGCTGGTTATTGAGCGCTATCTCGGGCTACCGCAAAACTCACGACAGGCGCCGGACTTTGGCGACTGGGAATTGAAAGTTGTTCCGCTCCGCCAGCGTCCGGACGGTACTCTGGTGGTGAAAGAATCAATGGCCCTCACCATGCTGGAACCCACCGAGGTGCTTGGAAACAAATTTGAAGACAGCCATCTCTATGACAAGCTAAGAAGCATGGTCGTGGTCAGTCGCGTTTACGAAAGCGCACTTGAAGAGCGCTCAGTACTGCATGCCGCGGCTGAATTCGACCTCGATAATCCAAAAACATATGCGCAGGTTAAGGACGATTACGAAACGATCCGCCGGCACATTCGCGCCGGTGGGATTGACTCAATCACCGGCGATCTGGGAAAACTGGTGCAGGCGCGCACCAAGGGTCGCGGCCACGGCAGCAAAACCCGGGCTTTTTATGCCCGCGCTACCTTTGTCGCCCAAATTCTGAACTTGCAAAAGCTGGCTTTTATGCCCATCGTTTTCGCTGAGCAAAGTGAAGCCGAATGGATCTAAACACAAAAGAGAAAGACGTCCTCGAGACGGGCGAACAAACCGCCACGCTGGTTGAGCGTCCAGCGGACGCTTGCCCTTTATGTGATCGATTCGCGCAGGGCGAACTGATTCCGATTGCGTTGCTGCCCGCCAAGTTGCAGGAGATCGTAACGTCAAATGCGGGAACGACGCACGCCGGCGAGGTTTGCGGGCGCTGTCTTGAATTGTTCAATCGCGCGCAGCGCCAGACCGAATCCCATGCCGCCATTTTTGAACAGAATGATTTCGTGCTACCTACGCCTTTGCGAATGGACGCCGATGAACGCTTTACCGGTCGCGGCGTCACCGTGGCGTTCCTGGACTCGGGGTTCTTCGCGCACCCTGACCTGAAGACACCGGTCGATCGCATTCTTGCTTACCACAGCATTTTTGCAGACGGAGGCGATGCGACTTCGCTGGAGACGAATGATGTCGCCAGCTGGCACGGAATGATGACCTCAGTAGTCGCGGCCGGAAGCGGCGCGCTCTCTGATGGTTTTTACCGGGGCATCGCCTCAGACGCCAGTCTGGTGCTGGTGAAAATCGGACGCACCGGCCGCATCACTGAAGGTGAAATTCAGAAGGGACTGGAATGGGTCCTGGCGCATCGGGAAGACTACGGCATCAACGTCGTTAACATTTCCGCGGGCGGCGACTTTGAAGAGAGCTATCTGACGAATCAACTGTCGCGAACAGTCGAGCGATGCGTGCGCGAAGGCTTAACGGTGGTTTGCGCCGTCGGCAATGCCGGACATGCACCCGGCCATCGCGTGTTGCCGCCCGCCAGCGCGCCGTCGTGCATAGCGGTCGGCGGTCTCGATGATCAGAATTCGCTGGACCGCGCGCGACGCGGGATGTACCGCTCTTCGTATGGTCCCACGATCGACGGATTGCAAAAACCGGAAGTGATTGCTCCGGGCATCTGGGTTGCGGCGCCAATTCTGCCGCTGACGCCGACGGCGGAAGAGGCTGAACTCTATTCGTTGCTGGATGCTACGGCGGATGAAGAGTTGCGCGCTGTGATTGCCGCACATGCGGGGGTTGACCAGGATTTGGATGAAGCGCGATCGATGAGCATTCCGTTGTTGCGGCAATTGATCACAATTAAGTTGCGCGAAGGCAACGTCATCAATCAACACTATAAGTACGTCGATGGAACATCGTTCGCGGCGCCGATTGTATCTTCAATCGTGGCCTGTATACTGGAAGCCAACCCGCGTCTGAATCCGCAACAGATCAAACGCATTCTTATCGATACGGCTGAGCGCGTGTCGGAAATAGAAGTCGATCGACAGGGCTGGGGCGTGGTTTCGGCGAGGGCCGCGGTCGAAAGAGCTCTGAACATGAAAAACTAGCTCTGGCCGTGCGCGCTAGACATCACCTTCACCGCTGTGCCAGAATCCTCCAACGAAATCCCCAAAAGCGAAACAGGAGTTACTCAAGAACTTTCTATGTCTGAAAGCGAGACCGCATTAACGGATTCTCAGAACGCGCCGGCCGCGGCTGAGACTGAAGAGATAACCTATCAAGCCGTGGAGAAGGACGGCCAGGTCACGGCCATCTGGGAGATGAAGGGCCGCAAGCACCTGCGTACCATCGACCCGCGCTCCCGGCAGGGACGCGAGATCCTTAATCTCTACACCACCGAAGACGAAGATCACGGCGCGGCCAGTGAAGCTGCGACCACTTCCTAGTCTTTTCTGCTTCAGCTTCAAACAAACGTCGTTTAGACGCGGCACCCATGGGCGGAGCTTTAGCACAATTGCCCTCCTCTTCGCACCTAATCAAGTCAAAAGATTTCGTGGCTGCCCGGCAACAAAGGCTTCCATGTTATCGATGACTTGATCCGCCAGCGCCTGGACGGCTTCGTTGCTAGCCCACGCAACATGCGGTGTCACAATAAGGTTCGGCTGGTTTAGGTCGAGTAGCGGACTGCCCTGGCGGGGAGGCTCTTCACGCAACGCATCAAAGCCGGCGCCGGCGAGCAGATCTTCATGCAGAGCCTCGATCAACGACTCGTCGTCGACCAGACCGCCGCGCGCGGTGTTAATCAAGAGCGCGGTTGGTTTCATCATTTCAAACTCGGAGCGCCCAAAAAGATCTCGGGTTTCATCGGTCAAAGGACAGTGCAAGCTGACAATGTCACTCTGTTGCAGAACTTCATCGAAGGGCGTGCGACCCGCACGGATCACCGCGGAGTTCTTGCGTTCCGAAATCAAAACCTTCATGCCGACTGATTCGGCCAGCCGGGCCATCGACTTGCCAATCGAGCCGTAGCCTATGATCCCCAGAGTGCTCCCGTTGATATCGTGCAGTTCGTGAGTAAGCAGACAGAACTGTTTCGACTCTTGCCACAGTCCGCGCTGGACGTCTTCACGATAAGCGAGCAGATTGCGCCGCAGCGCCAGCATAAGCATCAGTGCGTGTTCTGGAACTGAGTTGACGGCATAACCGCGCGCGTTCGAAACGGCGATATCGTGGGCGCGACAGTAATCGAGGTCAATGTTGTCTGAGCCGGTGGCTGCGACGGCGATCAACTTCAGTTTGGGCAACTGTGAGAGTTCCGGCTCGCGCAAAGCCAGCTTGTTGCTGATGGCGATCGTTGCGCCATGCAGTCTTTCGACGACCTGCGGCTGAAAAGTCTCGGCGTATTCGATCCACTCGTGGGCAAAGCCGGGCCGGCGAAAGTCGGCCTTCACCGTGTTGCGTTCAAGAAAGATGATTCGTTCCATGTTAGTTTGATTTGAGTCGCAGCATTCTACAACGGAGGTGCGGTTATCGAATATGGCTTGCCAGAACGGTCGGGCGAATGGGTGTCAGAAGCCCGCGCGTAAGCAAGGGCCCGTCTAGGTTTACTTGCCCTCCCTTACGGTCGGGCTTCTGACACGGAAGTGCTAGACTTTGGTCGAACTATGGACATAACAATTCGTCGCGCCACGACTGACGAAGCAAATGTTCTGACTGAGATCGCGCACGCCGCCAAGCGTCACTGGGGCTATCCCGAAAACTGGATCAAGCACTGGAAGAACGATCTGACGATTACGTCCGAGTTTATCGCGAACCACGAAACCTTCGTGGCGGTCGCTGGTGAAGAGATCGTGGGCTGCTGTGCGCTCGTGGTGACGGAATCCGGGGCCGAACTGGAGCACATGTGGATTAAGCCGGAATACATGGGCGCCAGCGTCGGTCGCGCGCTGTTCCTCCACCTAACAGAACGCGCGAGGGGTTTGGGGCTCCGCGCGCTTGAGATTTCATCCGATCCAAACGCTGAAGGCTTTTACCGGCACATGGGCGCGATGCGCATCGGTGACGTTCAATCGGGAATTGAGGGCCAGCCGCGCATTCTCCCGCGAATGATGGTCGCTCTCGAATCAGTTGATAAGCAAGACCGCCGGGCTGAAGATTGTGATTAACACTTTGCCCTTACCGCTTTGCTCTTAGCTCTTTGCTGGCTATGTGGGACCTCAAACGACAAGTTATCTGGCTGGTAGTCGGAATTAGTTTCGGCACCTTCATCGTTTACATGGATTCCCACGACGAGGCGGGCCGATTCGATGGAGCTGTGTTCGCTTTCTGGGAGATTATTCTGCTGGCGATTATTCTGACGCTCTTCTTTCTCTACTCTCGCAAGAAAAGCTAAATTCTGTTTTCTCTAATTCGCGGGCTGCATTGTCTTGGCGCGCGCGTCAATTCCCCGGTTACCCATCACCAGCAGTCGCCGGGCCTCGCTGTAAGGCACACTCTGAGGCAGGTATGAAAGAACATAACGGTTGCGACGCAGCTCGTCACAGATTGCTTTCGCGGCCGTGCCCGGATCGTCGATCGGGAAAATTCTGCCGCCGGTTCCCTCGGCGAGCTCGTCTATCACCTGTCGCGGTTTAGGAACGTCGCGTCGAATCGCGCCGCGCGTGCGGTCCTGCGCCTGCACAGCATAGACAACGACGTCCAAAGCCTGCAGCGCGCTGAGTGCTTCTTTGAATTTGAATTTGCTGCCCCGATCCAGCCCGTCACTGATGACGACGATGGCGCGCTTCTGCGCCGTGAGCGGCCGCAGGCCGTCCTCGAGGACTGCCATGATCGAATCGAAGAGGTGCGGATCGCCTTTCTTGCGAAAGGTCTTCAACTCTGCCGCGATTTTTTTCGCGTCGTCCGTCCAGTCGGATACGATTTCGGCGTTGTTGTCATAGCCAACAACCAGTAGCTGGTCGCCGTCGTAGATCTCATAAGCAAACTCGAGCGTGGCGGTCTCGAGTTTTTCGACATCAGCGCGGATAGTCAGCGAGTTGTCCACCAGCAAAACGATGCGCGCGGGAGAAAGATCCGGTGCAAAGTTCCGGATTGATTGCTCGACGCCGTTGTCAAACAACGCAACGTCTTTCGAAGTGATCGCTGCCGATGAACCGTTAGCGCGGGTCGCCACCACGTTGACCACGGTCGAGGCGTCGGACGCAGGATGGGCGCGGCGGCCGGCTTGAGCTAAAAGCGCGCTCAACATGCACGCACCCGTAAGCAGGATTACGAGCGGGCGCCAATAGAACCCGGGTTGGAAATTCTTAACCGGGGCGTTTGTTTTAGGTACCGTCCGCATAACCAAAAAGGGTGGAACGCGGCGTCACGCTTTCAGCTCTTGGAACCTGTCTTTTTTGACGGCGTCTTTTTCGGCTTCGCCTTCTCGGGACCAGGGGGGCTGGGTTCCGGCGAGGCGAGATCTTTCTCAACCGTCTCAGCCACACTTCCCTTGCGAGCGTAATCCGTCACGTACCAGCCTTCGCCTTTGAACTGGACCGAGGTCCGGGAAAACTGTTTTTCCAAACGACCGCCGCACTTGCGGCAACGGGTCGGAGGCTTGTCCGATAACTTCTGAAAAACTTCGATCTGGTCCTGGCATTTCTTACAACGGAATTCGTAAATTGGCATCGTTAACCTGAACTCTTCTTAAGTATCTTCGAATGCTTCAGATTATACGAAACCGGTTTCGGAGCTGACAACCGCTTACTGGTTTTTTGAGATGCACTTCGCCGGCTGAAAGCCGCCTCCTGCCGCCGCCAAACCAATTCTTTTTGCACCTTGCGCGGTGGTTAGCTATGATCCCCTGCAAGTTTGAGGAAGGAGTGGTGATGCAGTTTGGCGAGTGGCACAGGCGTCCCGCCCGTGAATCACGCGCAAGATGCGCGTGCCACATTCAAACTGCATCACTACCTGAGGAAGGCGCCTCGTAGTCCGCGGCCCATCCCTTCTGCTATTCTATTCGCAGTCAATTTTGCTCTAAATGCAACCGGTAGCCGAAACAAGAGAGAGTCTTTCCGTCGAACGGAAGCTCAAGCTGCATGAAGCGCGCGAATCAATTATCGGGCGCCTGGCGGCTAATCTGCCCACCTCGATCAATCTGGATTCGTTCCTGAAAGTTATTGTCGCGGAACTCGGACGGATGATGGAGGTCGATCGCTGCGACATCATCAAGTTGACCCCTGAAGGTGAGCTCCGTGTTAGCCATGAATGGCGCGCGTCTGATGATGTGCCATCGAGTTTGGACGCGCGGATTCCGGTGGACGTCGCGACGCTTGCGGCCCACCTCGACGTCAAACAGCCAATTCGTTTGGACGACACTTCATCAACCGAACTGGATCACAAAGTTCGCTTCTTTGCTCGCAGCCTGGGGACCCGTTCTTTGCTGGTGGTTCCGGTGATCCTGGACGAGGAGGTGTTGGGCTTGATCGGCCTGCATCACACGCGCGCGGCGCGCCACTGGTCCGATGAAGAAGTCGCTTTCCTGGTTTCGATCGCGACGCAACTGGCGATTGGTTATCAATACACAAGAATTTACACGGATAAGAAACGCGAGGCTGAGACTACAAAGGCACTGTTGGAGATTGCCAATGCGCTCAATGCCAGTTCAGATTTTGGCGAAGTCACTTCGGCCGTGTTAGAGCGCGCGCTGTCTCTGGTAGGAGCTGACTATTGCGCCCTGGGCGTGCTTGATGCGGACGAAAAGAGAATCAGCCTGGCCGCCTTTAAGGCTGCTCCACAGGCAACAACCGACAACGTGCGCGGCTTGATCGAAGCCCACGGTCAATCACTCGACATAACCGCGTATCCGGCGATGATGGAACTTGTGTCGCAGGGCAAGACGCTGAAACTTCTCGAAACCGACCTGCCGCTGCCGCTGCGAATCATCTTCAACGCGACCCTCGGAGGACGAGCGGCACTGGTCGCTCCGGTTAGGATCGCCGGTCACACCTTTGGCTTGTTCGGTCTGGTTTGGAGCCAGCAGCGCGACCCTTTCAAAGATCATGAGATTGCGCTGGTCGAGGGCATCGCCGATCAAATCGGCACGGCGCTCGAGCGCGATCATCTCTCGGCGGAAGTCATGCGCCTGAAGAGCGCTTTGCATGAGCGTTATGGCGAGGACCGGATTATTGGGCAGGCGCCTGCGATTCGGCGCGCGATCGAGTTGGGCCTCAGCGTCGCCGACACGCAAACGTCGGTCTTAATTCAGGGTGAATCGGGAACCGGTAAGGAACTACTGGCGAACCTGATCCATTTCAATTCAGGCCGCGAAGACAAGCCCTATATCAAGCTCAATTGCGGTGCGATTCCCGAAACATTGCTGGAGTCAGAGCTGTTTGGTCACGAAAAAGGCGCCTTTACGGATGCGCGTTCGCGCCGGCGTGGCCGTTTTGAAGAAGCCAACGGCGGCACGCTCTTTTTGGATGAAGTAGGAGAGATGAGTCTGGGAGCGCAGGTGCGCCTGCTGCGAGTCTTGCAAGACGGCGAATTCACCCGTGTGGGCGGGAGCGACATTTTCCGGAGTGATGTGCGTATCGTGGCCGCTTCAAACGTTGACCTGGAGAAGTCTGTGGATGAAGGGACGTTTCGACGCGATCTCTTTTACCGCCTGTCAGTGTTTCCGATTCAATTGCCTTCGCTGCGCGAGCGTCGCGAAGACATTCATCCTCTGGTGATTCACTTTCTAGAACACTACAAACAGCGGACTGCGCGATTTGTGTCAGGCATATCGAAAGCGGCCCTGCAAGCGCTGATCAGTTATGATTGGCCTGGCAATGTCCGCGAACTGGAGAACGCGGTTGAGCGCGCCGTGATCATCGCCGCCGGACGGCAGATTGAACTCGACGATCTGCCTGCGGCCATCGGCAACGTGACGGCTGAGCGAAACGCGACCCTGCGCGTTGAGCGCGCCCAAGCCGCGAGCGAAGGACGCAGCACTAAACTGGAGATTGACGTGCCGTCTTCGATGGACGAGATTGAACGTCACGCTATCGAAGCCACACTCGACTACACTTCCGGGGACAAAACTCGCGCTGCGCGATTGCTCAATATCGGTCGCAAGACAATTTACCGGAAGCTCGATCTATACAACGGCCAGCGTGAAAAACCCGACGCCGCTGAGAATTAATGATCCGATTCCGAAACGCGAACAGGATGCGAATCGCCTAAACATGCCGCAAGAACCTGCCTTTCCAGCGCAGCCGATTACCGGTCAGGCGATTTCCGGACCCACGACCCAATCTTCAGCGAACCACGCGCCTGCTGATCCCGAAAATCCTCCCTGGGGAATTCCGTCCGCCGTAATAACCTGGCTTTCAAGCATTGCTCTACTCGCACTGGTTCCGAATGTGGGCGTGCTTCCTTATGTTGCCTACTACTACCGCGACGTTCCGGTCGTCACCCGCGAAGTCCTGCTGAAAGACAAGACTTTTGTCTTTCTGTTTGTGTGCTGCTGGCTGCCTGCGCATCTGATCACCCTGACTCTGGTTTGGGCAGTGGCCACGAGGCTGGGAAAGTATCCGATTAAGGAAGTAATAGGCTGGGAATGGGGCGGGGGCTTTGGAATCTGGAAGAGTGTGGGGCTCGCCATTGTCCTGTTCTTCGTCGCTTTGCTTCTGATTGGGCTGTTTGGTGCGGAAAAGACCGACCTGGACCGAATTCTCGAGAGCTCTCGGGCCGCAGCTTTGGCCCTGGCGTTTCTCGCTCTGGTAACTGCGCCGCTGGTTGAGGAGATTATCTATCGAGGTTTGCTGTATTCCGCTCTGCAAAGGGTCATCGGTCGATGGTTTGCAGTGGGTATCGTAGCGGCAATGTTTGCCGGACTACACGTTATCCAATACTGGCCCAACTTCGGTGCGATTTCTGCTATCACTTTATTGAGCCTGGTGCTAACGATTATCCGCGCTCGCACGGGCCGGCTGCTTCCCTGCTTCATAATTCATCTGGTTTTCAACGGCATTCAGTCTCTCATCATAGTTTTCGAACCCTACCTCCAACAGCTTTTCAACCTTTGGCGTCATCAGTCTGCTAACGGCGTGCTCACCGGCATCTGGGGCGTCCTGAATTAAATGGACTACGAAGTGCTCGTGGTTGGTGGCGGTATAGGCGGGCTGAGCGTAGCTGCGTTGCTAGCCGCGCGTGGCGTGAGTGTCTGTCTGTTCGAGCGTCAGTCGCGGCCGGGTGGTTGTGTCTCCGATTTTGAGCATTTGGGCTACTCGTTTGAACCCACGTCGGGGTTGTATTCAGGGTGGGAGCCCGGAGGGATCCATGACCAAATCTTTGCGGAGTTACCAATCAAGCCGCCAGAGGTTCGCCGCCAGTCGCCTGCGTACGTTGTCCGGCTCCCGGATCAAACCGAGGTGGCTGTCTCTGACAACATGGACCAATTCGAAGCACAGCTTCGTCTGGCTTTTCCGGAATGCGCCTCAGCAGCCGTCAATTTTTATCGCCAGATGTTTCAGCTCACTGGCGCTCGATTGCCCGGTTCATTACATGAGCCGATGAGCAAGCACTTGTCTGAACTCTCGCCCAGATTTCAGCGCTTTCTCGATGTCCAATTGCAGACTCTGATCCAATGTCAGAGCGATCAATGCTCGTTCCTTCAGGGCGCAGCTGCCTTAACAATTCCGCTTCGAGGCATTTGGTCTATTCACGGCGGCGCCCAAGCCCTGGCTGATGCGCTCGCCGAATCGCTGCGGCAAAGCGGAGGCAGGCTACGTCTGGACTCGCCGGTGTTGCGTCTAGCTTACGAATCACATGGCGTTCCAGTTGGCGTTGATCTGTTGAATGGTGAACGCGTGACAGCCAGACGGGTCATAAGCAACTTGACGATCTGGGACACCTACGGAAAACTAATCGGCCCAGGTCGCGTGCCGTCAAACGTGTCCGCGCAACTCAAGCAACTGCACGGCTGGGGCGTCTACTTGCTCTTTTTGGGACTGGACAAAGATGCGGTTTCGCGGCTCAACTCAAATACAACTCTGCTGCTAACTGACTGGCAGTACGACAAAACGTATGAACCCGATCAAGCGCAGTTGACGTTTGCAGCCTCACAATCGCCTGACCGTGCTCCAGAGGGCAAGGTTGCAGTCACGGTCTCGGCCTTCACCAATGCCGAAGAATGGTTCACTTTCCATGAGGACGAAAGTTCGCACGAGCAGCAGGACCAGGCCACTTTGGAGTCGCTTTGGTCCCGTCTGCATCAGGCGATGCCGGAACTTGGCGACAGTATAGAAGTGATCGAAACCTCTACCCCACGAGCATTCTACGAAAACACACGCCGCAGATTTGGGATCACCGGCAAACTTTACCCATATCCCGACGGGCTGTTAACCGACCCTCAGTTTGGCACCACGATCTACCCCAATGTATTCATGGTAGGCGACACGATTTCCAGCGGAATTGGCCTGGAGGGCCTTTGCGCCTCCGCGCTTGCCCTGGCTGACGCCCTGACAATGCGCTAGTCTTCGTCTTCATCGCGCGACAAACATCAACGCTTTACTGAAGAATTCACTTATTGTATATTGTCTGCCGACACACGACTATGTACATTACGATCGATGAATTAGACAAGCGGCCCATCTATCGGCAGGTAGCGGAAGAGATCAAGGGACTCATCGCCCGTGGTGAGTTGCGCGAGGGCATGACTTTGCCCCCAGTGCGACAAGTGGCAGCCGATCTGGGGGTCAACCTAAACACCATCGCGGCTGCCTATCGCGAGCTGCAAAGGGAAGGACTGCTAAAGGTGCGGCACGGTTCGGGCGCCCTGGTCACGGCCGGGAGGATTGCGCAACAGACCGACAGCGAACTGCGTAAGGGCTTGCGCGCCAGCCTGGCCCACCTGGCTTTAGCCGGTCTGCCACGCGCAGAAATAGTTGAGATTGTTAATGAAGAGATCCGTCAGCTATTCAAGCTCGACCGTTGACGCTTGACCGCTAATTGTCGATCTTCGGAACCCGGCGGCTGCCTGAGTCTGGATCGCGCGGGCCCGCTTGTGACGGAGCCGACGGACCGGGAGCCGAAGGAAACGACGGACCTGATGGCCCCCTGCTTCCACCGGAGCCTCCACCCGAACCTCCTGACGAGCCTCCTGACGAACCTCCATAGGAACCCGGATTTGATCCGTTTGAGTGGGTATCCACAATCGAGCCATTGCCGTTGCAGCATCCGCGCCCGGGGAACAGGTTGTAGTAACTACCGTAGTAGTGACCGTAAGGAGAAGACCAGCCGTAATAGAATGGCATGAACGTGTAACATCGCGTGAGCGAACTCCAGGCCCACAGGCCGTACGGGTTCGCGGCTGAGAAAGCCCAGTCCCATCGGGCATCGAAGAGCGACTGACTCAGACTGCGATAAGAGAGTCTCTGGTTTGCCCGGGCCAGCGTTTGGCCGCGCTCCTTGCTCCAGATATCGAACTCGTCCTGATCCTGCTTACCGATTTTCAATAGCTGCTCGACGCCACCGCCGAATTCGATTCTCTTCCCTCCCTTGACCAGATCCCTGGCCTCGGGGCCCAGCATAACGCGACCTTTGCGCACTAATAATTCGGTCTTTCCAGGTTGGGCATTTATCCGGTAGATTCCGGACCGCACGATTACCAGGCGCCTCTGATCAGTATCGACGTTAATTCGCATGCCGGTATCGTCCGGGCCCGTGGCTTCGATGATGGCGCTTCCGCGGATCAGTTTTACCAGCAGACTGTCCAGAGAATTACTAACAAACGTGAATTCACTGTTTTCACTGACCCGAAAATAAGAACCGGGATTGAGCAGTACCTCAACCTGGCTGTCGTCACCGGTTTTCACTATGTCGCCTGGCTCCAGGTTATCCTGGCTAGTCAATAACTGAGGGATCTGGCTCGCTCGCTTTACCAGCACCCGGCCGCTAACAGCATTAACACCTCCAGCCTTCGCTGAGATGCCAAACTTCTCGCGATTCTGCGCCTGGCCAAGTGAGACCACGGCAGCGACAAGGACCATCAACGTGCAGATGCGGAACACGAGCGGTGAGCGTTTCATGACAAAACTCCTTTTGAATGTCGGGCCAGGGAAAGTGGTCTCATTATACGCGCGCATGTTGCTATGTCCAATCAGTCCTGGCCGGGCCGTTGAAGCATTTGGCGCTAAAGAGCAGGATCCGTTCTTGAAGCCGGTCGATCCGGGTTCACACGGACCGCATTGTCGAAAGAATCGAGGTAGAAATGGCGGCTACCCGTCGTCGGTTGTGACTCAGTGGTTTGCGGATCAGCGTTCACGGCAAACTCAGAATCGGTGGCGCTCAGGGTGAAGCGGTAGCCTTTCAAGTTCGGCGTATTGCCGCTGAACCTTACGTCCAACAAGCCCGCCTGTACCAGAGCTTCAAAATTACCGTAGCTCCCCCGGCTGACTTTCAATTGGGCCTCTGCAGTCGCGATGGTGCGCAAGGATTGAATTGTTGAAGTTTCGTCCCCTGAGCCCACCGCTTTCTGATACGCGCCGCCTAAGCCTCCGGAAGAGCTGGAAGAACACGAGCCAAGGAAAAGCATGGCGACGAAGAATACCGCACAAGTACCAGCCATCTTTGCGAACGATCTTTCTTTTGTCTTTGGCAACATCATTTCTGCTTTCTGTTTTCTGCCTTCAGCTTACTGCTTACTTCCCCCGCCGTAGTACCCGCGTTTTGAGCGGGCTGCAAGTTCCGGATGACCTATTAGTTGCACCGTAACCGTCCGCCAGGAACCGTCGCTCACCCGGCTTACGGGCCGGTAGCCAATGCTGTAAACGGTACTCAAGTCGCGGATCACCTGTTGATAGACGCCTTCCAGGTCCTTCAGTTTGCGCGCTTGATAAACCACGCTCCCGCTTTCTGAAGCCATCAAAGCCAACTGCTCTCGCGCCAAAGCGTAGGCGCTTTGCGGAGTGCTTTGGTAGTTCGCCTGCTTCTCAGTATCCAGATAGATCGGCAACACAATCGTATCCGTGCGACGCACCACTTCCATCAACTCATCGAAGGTGGTCTTGGATCCCTGGCCAAAAACATCCGGCAGCGCATTGTCCACTCCATCAGTCATCACTACGATCGCGCTGCGCCGATTTTCAGCACGCGATTGTCCCAGCATGTGTTCGACCACAAATCGCATTGCGTCCCAGAAGTTTGTCCCTCCGACAGGCTTCTCGATGGCGTCGATATTTTTCTTCAGCGCCTGATGATCCGAAGTCAGGGTTGAAACCACTTGAATCTCAGCCGTAAACGTCACAATGGCGATGCGATCAGCCGGCCGGGCCGCATCGACAAAACGTTTTGAAGACTTGCGAATCAGGCCGATCTTGTCGGCCGTGGAAAGGGATAGATCCAGCAACAAGACCAGGTCGAAGGGTGTCTCAGCTGAGGCGAAGAACGAAATCTCCTGGGGGGCGCCGTTCTCAAATACCGCGAAGTCAGTCTGTTGCAGGACGCCGGCAGTTCGGGAAGGCGTGCGGCTGAAAACACTCACGTTGAGATTTACCAGATCGGTGTCTATGCGAAGAGTTTCAATCGGTTCGGGCGTTTGGGCTTTGAGAGTGGGCAGTGAGCAGTGAGCAGTGAGCAGAAGAATTGTGCCAACCAGGAGAAGGCGAAAAGGAAAGTAACTCCTCAAGAAGATAGGAGAGACGTTCATGCTTCTGATACTCAGGTTAGTTTTCTGAACTCGGGATCCAGGATAAATTGCTTACTGCTTACTGCTTACTGCTCACTTCGCATAGTATCCGCGCTTGCCGCGTGCAACGGCACTCGGGCGGTCGACATTGACTCGAATCGTGCGCCATGAACCGTCGCGCACCTTGTTTGAAGGGCGATATGACAAAGTGTAAAGCATCCCAAGATCGGCGACTACCCGTTCATAAGATCCGGCCAGGTCCTCTAACTTTTTGCATTCATAGAATGCTCCGCCGCCAACCTCGGCCAGATCTTTCATGTCGTCATGCCCAAGGTCCCATGTCTCCTGTTGAATGTCTTTGACGCTCAAAGGAACGTAACTCTGGGTCTTCACCCAAATCGAATAGACCACGCCATCAAACTCTTTGACACGTCGAGCCACTTCTTCATAAGAGAGTGTGGAGCCCTCGCCCGTTACATTCGGCAGAGTGCTGTCCATGCCGTCACTCAAGACCACGATGGCGTTGCGGCGTGAATCCTTCGCTTGCCTGAAGACTTCATCCATGGCAAAGACCAGCGAATCGTAGAGTCTTGTACTGCCGTCCGGTCGTTCGATTGCGTTGATGCGCTGGCGCAAAACTGCGTGATCGTTAGTCAGCGGCGAAACGACGACTTGGGCACCGGCAAAAGTGATTACCCCGATTCGATCAAAGGGCCGGGCCGCCTCGACAAAGTGCAGCGCCGCTGATTTGATCAACTCCACGACCTTCGCGGTTGAGCCGGATAAATCGATCAGTAACACCAGATTAAATGGCGCCGACGCCGACTCGAAGTGCGCGATCTGCTGCGCCACGTTGTTTTCGTACAAGCGAAAATTGTCCTTCGTTAAATCGTTTACGCCGCGATTAGTCCCGCGGTCCACAACGCTGACGTTCACGCTGACCAGTTCAGTATCCACGCGAATTACGTCGCCCTCATCAATCTCTTCCGGCTGGTTTGAAGCCGGGGCCGGTGTTCCCGCTCCGGTGGTGTTTTTCGCGGGGCCGATGAGCTCCGGACGTTGAAACGGAGTTGGGACCTCGGCAGGAGTGATTTGCTCGCGTCGTTCGGTACGAGACGGCGAGATCTGGGTGGTCGCTGCCGCGCGCGAAGGTTCTGCCGCGGTGGCCGCCAGAGTGATGTTGCCGGCCTGTGAATAGAGCTTAACTGGTTTGCCGCCACCTCCCAGTCTCGCCTGTAGCTGTGGACGACTTGTCTGGTTGACCCTGACGGACCGAAGCGACGACGAGATCGTTCCCGTCTTTGAATCGGCGATCACATCCGCGCTTTCGTTATAGGGAAGTTCTACTCGAATCTCGCCTGAGATCGTCTGGATCAAAAGTGCCGAGGGCAGTCCGCGAACGTCAACTGAGCCTTGACCGGTAACAATCGCCGCGTGCGCGCGGGCAGGAATCCTCAGTTCCAGATTAATTTTTGGCGCGCCCAGTGGGCCGCGTGCGACGCGCACTGAAAGCAGGCTGTCAGAACGCTGAATGACGGCCGGCGAACGACTGGGTTGGCCACTGTCGCTGATCGCCGAAACTGAAACGTAGTTCTCATCCCAGAGCTCGGCGATGACTCCGCCGCGCAGGTTCTCGACCCGCAGGTTGCCATTAGCGGGAAGTTCCAGGCGCAAGTCTTGATTTGTTTGGGATTCTGCGAAGAAACCGTGAGCCGGAATTCCGCCGACTATGAAAGCGCAAATGAGCGCGATGACGCCGAATAATCTTCCAGAGGAGAGGGAGCGTCCTTTTGATAAGGCCAGGAACATCTTATTTATTGCTCAGACTTTTTCAGTCTGAGGTTACCACTCCCACGCCACAGACAAAACAGCCCGGGTCGCTAACGCTCAATCATGTCCAATATCGAATCGGTGGTCGACCCGGGTTTGGACTTCGATTCAGACTTGATTGCTGTGCCTCCACCTAGTTCGCCCAAACGAAGCAGCAGATTGCCTGAGTTCGTTGCGTAAGCCAGTCCATCCTCTTTGCTCACGATTCCTTTGCGAACGAGTTTCTCAATTTCGCCGTCGAATGTCTGCATCCCTTCTGTCTCGCCCTGTTCCATCGCGTCAGTGAGCGATTTTCCTTCCGACTCGCCGCGTTCGATGTACTCCCTGGTGCGCGACGTTGCTTTCAAGACCTCGATCGCGGCCACGCGCCCCGATCCATCTGCCCGTGGCAAGAGCCGCTGCGACACAATAAAGCGGAACGACTGTGCCAATCGGGTGCGGATTGATTGTTCTTCGTTCTTGGGAAACACCCCGATGATGCGCTCGACCGATTTGGCGGCGTCAATCGTGTGCAGGGTGGACAGGACCAGGTGTCCCGTCTCGGCGGCTTCCAGCGCCACTTCCATCGTTTCCCGGTCGCGCATCTCGCCCACCAGAATCACTTTCGGCGCCTGTCGCAGCGCGGCGCGCAGGGCCAGAGCAAAGTTGGGAGTGTCTGAGTGTAACTCGCGCTGATGAATGGTGGAATTCTTGTGGCCATGCAGGAATTCGATTGGGTCTTCGATCGTAACCACATGGTAGAACTTTGTCTCGTTGATTAGATCTATGATCGCCGCCAGCGTTGAGCTCTTGCCACTGCCGGTCGGTCCGGTCACCAGAACAACTCCGTTCTTCAGCTCAACGATTTCCCGCAGTTGTTTGGGCAGATCAAAATCTTCGAATCGCGGCGGGCGCGGAGGAATGACGCGCATGATAATCGCGTGGGTCCCGCGCTGCTTGAAGATGTTGACCCGGAAACGACTGAGTCCGGGCACGCTGAATGAAAGGTCGGCCGAGCCAAACTTATCCAGACTCTCTGTGGCGCTATCGTTGTCGCCGATGATCAACTTTGCGATTGCGAATGTTTCGGCCGGAGTCAGCTTCTCAACCCCCGGTATGGCGACGGGTTGTAGCTTGCCGACCAATTCCACCTGGGGCGGCCGGCCCGGCGAAAAAATCAGATCGCTGACTTTGGCGGAAACTTCCAGCATTTGCTGCAACACCTTCGCCAGGTTCAGTGGCGACTGTGAGCTTGTTTCCCTGCCGAGTGGAGCGGGCGATTCCTGGATGGTTGTCATGGGAAATTATCTTTCGACCGAAGGAGAGTTACTGCTGTGATATTTTGCTCTCTTAAACCACTCAGCATTAAAGGGCTTTGACTACAAAAAACGTTACGTCATCAGTGGCGCCGAGTCCTTCAGTCCAATCGATCACCTCACGATGAATGAAATCAATCAACTCACGGGCGCTCAAATCCCGGCCGCGTCGGGCCGCATCAACCAGGCGATCGCGGCCATACTCTTCACCAGCCGGGTTCACGGCTTCGGTAACACCGTCTGTGTAAAGCACAAAAAGCTGTCCGGAATCGAGGGTTGCGTAATACTCGTAATAACGCGAGTCACGAAACATTCCCAGCGGCACACCGCCGCGTTCCTCGAAATGTGCTTTGCCTTCGGCATCGATCAGAAACGGCGGATTATGACCTGCGTTTGAATAAGCGAGAGTCCGATTGGTCGCATCGAGAATCCCATAGAAGGCGGTGACAAACTGATTGCGCTCAATCGATTCCCACAAAAGGTAATTAACTTTGGACATCGAGACATGTGGCGCATACCCAATGTGCGAAGCCGCGCGCAGGCTGGCCCGCAGAAAAGCCATCAGCAAAGCGGCCGGCACGCCTTTGCCCGAAACGTCGGCGATCACAATCCCGATCTGATCGTGGAAGAGGCGCACCCAGTCATAGTAATCCCCTGAGACTTCTTCGGTCGGAAAATTGTAGGCGCTAATATCAAAGCCTTCGAGCTGCGGATCTCTGGCGGGCAGCAACTGAAGCTGCACTTGCCGTGCAACTTCAAGCTGAGTCTCCAGCCGCTGCTTCTCGATCAACTGCTCGTGCAGCATTACCTTCTCGATAATGATGGCGACCTGTGAAGAGAGCAGCATCAGGATTTCAAGATCGTCCTTCGCGTAAGCGTTCAGCTCGTCGCTCTCAAGATCAAAAACGCCGATGACTTCATTATTGGAAATGATTGGGGCCACCATTTCGGACCGGGTATGCGCACGGGCGTTAATGTAACGGGGCTCTTTGCGCACGTCCGGAGAGATGAACGGTTTGCCGCTCAACGCCACGTGGCCAATCAGGCCCTCGCCCATCTTCAAATGTAGTTCCTGCAAATCGTCGATCTCGTAACCCCGCACCGCCTGGGTATGAAAAACGCAGGTCTCGTCGAGACCGCCCTCCCATTCGGCCAATGGCGCCGAACATTTGACCAGGTAAATACCCGCCGCGTCGTAGGGGATTACCGAATCGAGCGTGTCCATGACCAGGTTGAGCACTTCGTCAAGGTCGAGCGATCGGCTGATTGTCTTAGTGATATCGAGCAGCATCCGCAGCTTATCGACAACCGATAAACCCGCCGCAGCTTTTTGAATTGTTTCCGGCATAAGGAACACGAGTCCGACTGACAACTTCAATTATACGTGTTCGGCGCGTGTCGCAGAAGCGCGTTTGTATTCGGCCCAGAGGTGGGTGACTTTAATGCGGTATTCCGCGAGTTGGCGGCTGACGCGAAAGTGGCGCGCGATTTCAGCCGCCGATCGACCCTCGAGCACCAGGCGCCGCAAGGCGGCATAAGGCACCAACGCCGCTGCGCCGACTGCGTATGCGGCCTCTTCATCTCCCTGATTGTAATCTCGGGCCAGCATGCGACCGCGCGTGGGCGTCGAGGTCCCGGGTGGCTGTTGGTCAGCAATTACCGCCAGCCGGTTGGGTTTGTGGCCGAGAAAGACGTGAGCCACCTCTTCCATGAGCGTGGCCCGATTTCGCTGCCGGCCATGCGCGGGATTCAGAATTACCAGGCGCCAGCCATTCGGCAACGGCTGGGAACAAGCTCCGCCCGACCATTCATCAGCCGCGGCGCCCAGCAGATGCGCGCGCGATTCCGCGGACAATCCTTCGACCATGTCGAAATCGACAACCAGCAGCTTCGCAAATTCTGCCAGCGCGAATGGATCCAGCGGTTGATCACCGCTGACGCCGGCGAAATCACGCAGGCCCAATGCGCGCAATTCGAATTGTTTCCGCTTTTCCGTGGAAGGTAAGAGAAGATTTCGCACGAGAGAATTAAAGGACCGTGCTCTCTGAAGTTAGGTAGTGACTCGAATCACTCGCCACAGAGGCACGGAGGACGATTGAGATTAGCCTCGCTTTCGTCCCGAGGTTTGACTGAACTGCGTATAGGCCACGCGAAACAACTCGGATAAAGCCTTGGCGGTCTCTGCGGTCAAATGCTTATCAGCGCGCAGGTGAGCCTCGACGATTTCCGGGGTTGATTCGTGTGGATAGTAAACCACCGGCTTGGGATCAGAAGGGCTGCGATGTCCATGATGCATCACTCGCTCAATCGGCATATCCAGCCACGACGCCAGCCGCGCGATGTTGTCCGCGTCGGGTTTTCCCGTCCCGTTTTCGATCCGCGATAAGGTCGAGGCGGATACGCCGGTCTGTTCAGCCACGTCGCGCAAGCTCAAGCTTTGTTGCTCGCGCCGGCGACGCACCGCGCCGCCCAGTTCGGAAGTGTTGACTCCGGATTTCTTTGCCATAGCGCCAAGCTTACCATCGTTCAGTTTTAGCCGCAAGACTGTGTTTTATCGTCGCAACACCATTTCTCTCGTTTAGAGGGGGCTGCTGCGCGCCAGATTGGGCTGAAAGACGGCGGGCGATAGCCCACCTCTAAACGTCCCAACAAAAAGAGGCGGGACAGAGCCCGCCTCTAAACTAACCGAGATTCCGACCGAGGTAATCAGGGTTGCGCCATTCGTGCGCGCATGGCCGCCATGGCCAGGTCACGCGCGCGCGGAACAACTTCGACTGCCTTAGCGACCTGAGGATCTTCCTTCACAACTACTTGCAGGGCAGTCACGGTCCCGTAGGCTGCAGTAGCCAGGTTGGAGCGCAATTGCGTCTCGATAAACTGCCGATTGCGATCGAGAACGGGCATCAAAGCCTTCCAGTTAGCGTTTGCCGCCACGAACTCCTTGAAGGCCCCAAACACGGCCTCGTTCATGGGAAAGTCGGTACCATTCAGATCGTGGCCGAACTCGATCGGCCCGGCGATTTTGTACCTGTCCAGGCCCGCAATCCGACCGGTGGCCACGTCGCGGGCAAAGAAAAAGAGCGGATTGCGCAAGCGCAGTTCGGTTGTTGTGAAGGCGTCCTGCTTAACAGCTTCATCCGGCGTGATGCCGCCGCCGCCGAATACTGGCCGGCCCGTATCTGTGCGGCTGGCGGGGCCGTTAGGTTTCGTGTCGCCGCTGCTGTCGCGCAGGGTGCCGCCGCGATAGATATAGTTATAAAAGCCACCGTCCGAATAATCGCGCTGAATCAGACGGCCCGAAGGCGTGTAGTATTTGGCCGAAGTCAATGTCAGTCCGGCGCCGTAATCCAGCGGAATGATGCTTTGCACCAGGCCTTTGCCAAAGCTGGTCTGTCCCACGATTAACGCGCGATCATGGTCCTGCATCGCGCCGGCCACGATTTCCGAGGCCGAGGCCGTGTATTCGTTCACCAAAATCACCAAAGGCGTCCGATCGGGATCGCTGTTACGCGATTTGTATTCGCGATCGTTGATAGGATTGCGGCCTTTCTGGGTGAGAATCAGTTGACCGGCCGGTAAGAAAGTTTCGGCAACGTGAATCGCCTGTTCGAGAAATCCGCCTGGGTTGTTGCGCAGATCCAGCACCAGCGAATTCATGCCACGGGCGTGAAGGAAATCCAACGCCGACAGCAGGCCGTCAACCGTGTCATAGTTGAAGCCGCGCGTCATATCGATATAGCCGACCCCCGGGCGAATCATGTAAGCGTCGGGCACCGAAGGCTGTGGCACCGCGGCGCGAACGATTTCAACCGTGTCGGACTGGCCGCTGGCTGCGTGGGTGATGGTTAGTTTGACTTGCGTGTCCTTGGGCCCGCGAATCTTGTCACGGACTTCGGCAGACGTCTTGGCATGCATATTGACGCCGTCAACGGCATCGATGCGATCACCGAAGCGCAATCCTGCGCGCCCGGCGGGCGAGTTCTGAAAAGTCGCCGCCACATACGTATCAACTTCGTCACCAACTGAGTAATTCTGGATCGAAGCACCGATGCCATAGTACTCGCTGCGCTGATCGGTCTTCATCTCGTCGAACTCTTCTTTGTCGAAATAGTTCGAGTGAGGATCCAGCGTCCGCAGCATGCCGATCATCGACGACTTGTAGACGCTGTTGAAATCCAGCTTGTTCCCGTCGATATAGCGTTCCTTAATAATGCTCAACGCCTCGTCAAAATCCTGCTGGACCGCAGCCGTGGCCCCGCTGGCCGCCCGCCGCGACCGGCGATTTGGCACAACAGGTGGAAGTCCGGTCTTGCCGGTCGAACTGGTGCCGGGCGAGTTGTTGGTTTGATCGCGTTTTTGTTGAGCCAGAACAAAAGGCGGCAGAGACAGAGCCAGAGTCATCAGCGCCATAAGCGCCAGCGAGAATTTGTTCTTCACAGAGAACCTCATTAAATGTTTCAGCTAAAAACCCGAAAGGTGTCCAAAGAGCCGGGGAGCCTTCACAGACGCATCAGATGCGAGCCTGCTTCGTAATCTTAACGGATGCGTGAGAAGTGAGCAAGGTTGGTTGGCTGTGGACAAAGAAATTCCGACCGGATTTACAGGATGGACAAGATAATTTGGTCTTGCCAATTTCATCCCGCGTGCATCAGCGCCGTGCGCATGGCGGCCGCGGATTGCCAGCGGTTCACCGGATCCTTGTTGAGGGCGCGTTCGATGACTTCGGCGACCCGCTGGGGCACTTCGGGAGCGCGTTGGCGCAGAGGAATTATCTGCCCCTCAAAAATTGCCTTGACGGTACCGGCCATGTCATTTCCCGGTCCGATGTCCAAAGCGGTGTCGCCGGCCAGCAGGCTGTAGGCGGTCATGCCCAGGGCATAAATGTCCGATGTGGGACGGACGTTGCGAAAATCCTTGATCTGTTCGGGCGGCATGTAAGCGAAAGTGCCGGCCATGTCGCCGGCCATTGTGATTCCGCTCATACCGGATTGAGTAAAGCTTTTGGCCAGTCCGAAATCCGTCAGCTTGGCGTTGAAGTTTGGCGCGCTGCCGCTGATCAGAATATTCGATTCCTTGATGTCGCGATGGATATAGCCCTTCTCATGCGCATAAGCGAGCCCGTCGAGCGCCTGGCCGGCGATGTCGATCGCCTGGGCGTAAGGCAATCGACCACCCTGGGCGTCGGCTAATCTCGCGGCGTCTGAACCATCGACATATTCGCTCACCAGATAAACGGAGCCGTTATTGGTGCCGCTTTCGAGAAAGCGAACGATGTTCGGATGATCCAGAGCGGCCGCCACCTTGATTTCGCGCATGAAGCGCGCCAGCGCCTGTTCTGTCACGGCGACTTCAGGCAGCAGAGTTTTGATCGCTACCGAACGTCCCGTTTTTTCGTCGCGTGCGAGCATCACGCAACCCATCCCGCCGCGACCGAGCATCTTGATCATCTCGTAACCGGGAACCGGCTGCGGCTGGCGCTTAAGTTCTTCCCGGCACTCTTCGCAAAGAAAGGTGAACTGCTCGTTTGCCGCGGTTGCTTCCGTTGTGTCCCGGCGACCGCAATTGGCGCACTCGATGAAAACAATCGATGGCCGCTGTAGCGTAGGGGCTTCCGATGATCCGGCCACCGTGACCGGCTGTTCGGCGGCGACATCAACTTCCAGAACTGTCTGGCCCCCCTGAACCCGATCGCCGCTGCGCAGGAAAGCCTCAGGCACCCGCTGCCCGTTGACAAAGGTGCCGTTGGTCGAACCCAGGTCTCGGAGAAAGCAACGCGGCGGGGCAATTTCCAAAAGACAATGATGACGGGAAAAAAACCTGTCCTCGGGAAGATAAAGGTGGGCGCTTTCGCTTCTGCCGATCAGAAAGGTGTCGTGCTGGTCGAACGTAAATTCACGCCCGGTGTAAGGCCCAGCCAAGACTCTTAAGGTGACACGCATCTGAGAAGCATTATTTGCTGACTTCAAGATCGTCGAACGCTACCTCGCCGGCGTCACTCGTGTAGAGGCCGGCCCGCCCGTGACGGTAACTATTCACGTCGGTGATCGTGGTAACGAATTGTCCGTTGATGTAAAGATCCATCTTGAGATCGCGGATTCGCACCTCGATTTGATTCGGGCTCGTTCCCGTACGAATGGCGCTAGAGGAAGTCCAGTCAACCAGCTTGCCTTCCTTCCCATCCTTGTGCTCGACAATCTTGTACTTGGGATCACTGCCGTTGTAAATCAGGAAAGCATAATCTTCCAACTTGTCTTCGTTCATCGCACCGTGAACAACCAGCCCGTAGCCGGTAACCGGAGGATCCCCGTCGATGCTGCGTAAGCCGACGCGCACCGTAGCATTCTCAGTTTTGTATTCCGGCTTGTCCGGCGCGTACATGACAATGTAATAGCCCTTGGTCGCGCTCATGTGGTAGGACTCGTCCTGATACCACGATTTGCCGTATTGCGACGGACGGGTGCCCCAACTCTGAATCGAAAAGTCGTCGGTGAAATTGGTTAAGTCTGAGCGCGTATTCGTGTTCTCATTTGAGTTTCGACTTGGCGCTCGATTGTTGTTGTTGTTCGTATTGAGTCCGGCGCGATTGTTGTTGTTGTTATTTGTGTTGGTGACACTGGCGACCGCGAATATAAGGATCACAACGCCAATTCCCATAAAGACCAAAACGGCGCCGATTCCGATCAGCCAGGGCCACACGCTGCGCTTCCGCGTTTGCGGCGGCGGCATCGGTGACCACGCGGGCGGCGGAATGGGCGGCGGCGGCTGACCCGGCTGGAAAGCGACGGTCGGCGGCGGACTGGTGTCGCGCGGCTGCGGATACTGAACCGTAGCGCTGGGGTCAAAGGAAGATGGAGCACTCGCGCTTACCAGCGGCGATCCGTCATCAAGACAAAAACTCAGCGCATCATCTTCATAATTGCGGTTGCATTGCGGGCAGCGCTTCATATTAGGGGACCCTCATTTCTCTATTACTAAACAAGCGCTCGCGATAGCGAGCGGCACTGATTCACGGGATTTCGATTCTCTGGAAATCGCGGGAAGTCTATACGAGAAGGCGAAGGTCACTCAAGTCGAATCGTTCGCGTCACAGCGTTCGTCCGCACCGGCCACAGAATTTAGTGCCGGAAGGATAGCTGGTGCGGCATTGCGGGCAGATGACTTCTACCGGTCGCGGGGCAGTCCAGGCGATCGCGGCGCCACCCAACGAAGCTCCGCAACGGCCGCAGAACTTTGTTCCCGCGGGTTGGTCCATGCCGCAACGCGTGCAACGGATTCTGCTCGGAGCCCCAGTCAAACTCGGCTGATTCAAACTCGGATGATTCAGGCTAGGCGTATTCAAGCTTGGCGAGCCGGACGACGAGCGGGGCTGCGAAGGCGTTGGTGTGTGATGAATTCCGCCTTCCGGCGTAATGGCCGCAAAAGCTGTATTGCCACAGCGACCGCAGAATCTGGCGCCGGCGGCAAATCGCGACCCGCATTTAGTGCAGGCGACGACGCCCGGCGCGCTCATGGGCTGTCCGCTAACACTGCCGAGACTGCCGCCTTGTGAGGGTGACAGGCCGCTCGACGGTGCTGATTTGAACTGGGCCTGAATGATTTGCTCTTCGGCGTCGGGCCGGATTTCGATTATGCGCTCATCATCCTGATCCCCAGCGTGGGCAACACGCAGCACGTGCTGCCCCGGCGGGATTGATTTCAGGATTACCCGGCCTGAGCGCCCGATGCTGCCATGACGTTCATCGTCAACATAGACCTCGGCGCCGGATGGGGCCATGATGATCACTCGCGATTCGCCTTGTTCTTCTTCAATGGCCGAGGCCCCACTCGCCGCCGCATCGAATTCATTGAACCATTCGACCACGGTGGCCGGCCGGCCATCGGCGTCTTTCTTCAAAGCGTGCATAACCGCGGCCTCAACCGGCGCGGGAATCTCTGAACGCAGAGTGCTGAGCGCTGGAGTTTCCTGCGTCAGCTTCTGCGCAAAGATTTGCATGATGTCGCCGGTGAAGGGCGGGCGCCCGCCGAGCATGTGGTAGGCCATCGCCCCCAACGCGTAAACGTCCGCGCGCGCGTCCAGGGTCGCACCCGACTGCATCTGTTCCGGCGCCATGTACTCAGGCGTACCGAGAATTCCGCGTGAGGCGGGGCCGCTTCCGGAAGCCACGCCAGAGAGACTCTGGCTAATGATCTTGGCCAAGCCAAAGTCACCAACTTTCACCAGGTCATCGCCGGCGATAGAGCTACCTTCCTTTTTCTTTTTCTGCACGATGAAAACATTGGCGGGTTTGAGGTCGCGATGCAGGATGCCTTCGTCGTGCGCGGCTTCGACTCCGGCGCTGATCTGTTTGAGCAAAGCGAGCGCCCGTTGCACGGTGACCGTGCCTTCGCGTCGCAGCAACTGCCAAAGCGACTCGCCTTCGACGTATTCCATCACCAGAAAGAAAACGCCTTCCTCGCTTTTGCCAAAGTCAGTTACCGCGATCACGTTCTGATGCTGAATCGAAGCAGCCGTGCGGGCTTCGCGCTCGAACCGGGCGATGGCTTCGCCTTCCTGCAGATCTTCGTCTGAGAGTACGTCGGGCCGGATCGTTTTCACGGCCACGCGGCGCACCAGCAGGTTTTCATCGCGGGCCAGATACACCTGGCCCATAGCGCCGCGTCCCAGACGCTTCTCAAGGCGATAGCGTTCATGCAGTAGCGTCGTGCCCGGCAAGGTGTGTTTTGTCTTTGACTGGTCGTCGGGACAAAGCTCCGCGTCGTCTTCGAAACACCGTTCACAACGTGGACATTCGCGCATGTTATCTTTTGGCTCTTAACTTTTGTCGCGGAAAATCAGAATCGCAAGGATAAGGTGTTGCCGCAGTGCGGTCAATTGAATAAGTGACAGGAGTTTGACCGTTAGGGAGGGCAGGGGCGCATCTTTGATCATAAACGGCGAGCGAAAAGTGAAGCGTTAGCCGCGGCTCTGCCATCTCGATGCGCGGCAAGTCTTTGACTTGCCGGGACGTTACCTACCTCGATCGAGCGATCTTAGACCGCTTGAACAATTGGGAGTCGCTTTCGGCAAGTCGAAGACTTGCTGCGCATCGGCAGGCCCAGCCACATGAAGATGCGAGCTTTTCGGCAGTCTCTGATTGGCCCAAATCACCTGCAAGACCTCCCAGCCGTACGTCGTACGTGGCAAGCTGGACGCTCACCCAGCCCTTGCTTACGCGCGGGCTTCCGGCCCTGAATGACTCGTCAAATAAATGTTTTGACTTGATGGCCCAAGTGGCCCATAATTCCGTCCCCTCGCCCTGTCAGGGACGCGGGACGAGCCACCAGGGCTCGGGGAAAATGCGGGCGCGAGGCCCGCGTTTGTGTCTATAGGAGTAGCAGTAACTTCGGTGCTACTGGGGAGAAACGAAATATGCGATCGATTTGGAAAGGCCACATACGCTTCCTGCTGGTTGCGATTCCGATACGCGTTTATAACGCGATCGAAGCATCCGAGAAAATTCAATTCAATCAATTACATCGCGAAGACTTTGGGCCCATCGGTTATGACAAGCGCTGCAAGAAATGCGGCCAGGTCGTTACCAACGATGAGATCACCAAAGGCTTTCAGTACGAGCCCGATCGCTATGCCCTGGTTGAACCGGAAGAGATCGCCAAGGTCAAGATCAAGACCACCAAAGCCGTGGACATCATGGGCTTTGTGGACGCGGCGGAGATTCCGCCAACATTTTTCGACTCGCCCTATTACATCGGACCCGATGGCCCCGTCGCGGAAAAGCCTTTCGCTCTGTTGCGGCAAGTCTTGAAAGACACGGGCAAGATCGGTTTGGCCAAAGTCGTGCTGCGTGATCGAGAAGATTTGGTCGCCGTCTTCCCCCACGAAAACGGCATCGTGCTGCAGAAGCTGCGTTATCCGGCGGAAGTTCGCAAGATGCAGGACGTCCCCGAACTCGACGGCGTTCAAAAGATCGACAAAAAGGAGCTGACCCTGGCGACAAGTTTGGTCGAACAGATGATCACTTCTTTTTCCGACATCGACAGCGTGGATCATTATCACGAGGCGCTGCGGAAACTGATCGATTCAAAGATCAAGGGCAAGAAAGTGACCGAGTTCGAAAAGATCGAAGAGATTCCGCGCATGGACATCATGAGCGCGCTAAAGAAGAGCTTGCAGGCGTCTACGCGCAAGCCGATGGTTAAGGCCGCGACCGGCGGCAAGAAAAAAGCCGCGCTCACTTTAGTCAAGGCGAAACCCGCAGCGCGGAAGAGGAAGGTTGGATAGTTGGGGTGAGGGCTTACACACAGATCGCCTGATCTCGAGAACTGTGCAGCCCTTAATTCAATGAGACGCCTCGCAGCCTCTCCCGTAACTCTGGAATGAGATAATAAAAACTCCGCTCAGGCCCTCACCCTAACCCTCTCCCTGAGGGAGAGGGCAAAAGAAATTCACACTGGCCGCACCGCTTTCTGAAAGGCCTTCACTCCCAGGGTATTGAGCACTTCACCGCGTCTGATCCAACCACGACGGGCCATATCAACCCCGAATCTAACGTTATTCAGCGCGCCCACCGAGTGTGCATCGACTGAAACGACGAACTTGATTTTCCGTTTGCGAGCTTCGCGCAGCCAGCGCGGTTCCATGTCCAACCGGTAAGGATCGCCGTTGATCTCGACTGCCGCGCGTGATTCGGCGATCACATCCAGAATCTCCTCGACGCGGCAGTCGAACGGCGGCCGCTCTTGAATCCGGCGCCCCAGTGCGTGTCCCCAGATCTTGAACAGAGGTTGTCGCATCGCGGTAACTATCCGCTGAGTCATCTGATCTTCATTCATCTTGTACCGTGAATGAATGCTGGCGACGATGACGTCGAACTGCTCCAAAACCCAATCCGGATAATCCAGCGCACCGTCTTTGAGGATGTCAGACTCGGTTCCTTTCAGTATTTTGATTTTAGCTTGCTCCTGAACCCGATCGATCTCTTCCCACTGTTTTTGCAGGCGATCGATTTTTACACCGCCCGCATAGAACGCCGTCGGCGAATGATCGGTGATCGTGATGTACTTCATTCCCATCGACTCAGCCGCCTGCACCATTTGCTCGACGCTGTGCTTGCCGTCGGAGTACGTCGTATGGCAATGGACCATCCCGCGAATGTCATCAGTGGTAATTAGATCCTCCGGCAGTCGTTCGGCCATCGCCGCTTCCACCTCGCCGTGATCCTCGCGCAATTCCGGCGTTACGTATTGCATGCCAAGCCGAGCATAGATGTCTGCTTCGCTCTTTACCCGAATTGCTTTTTTTGATTTCGATGTTCCCTGCTCTTCCACTCCAAGCTCACTCAGTTTCAATTTCTTCCGGGCGGCCACTTGTTGCAGCTTCCGCAAATGCGCTTCTGATCCAGTGGCCTGCAACAGCACCGCTGGAAATTCTTCGGGCATAACAGCAAACAACGTCGCTTTGAATCCTTCGCTCAGAACCAATGTGCAGTACTGCGCGGTTTGTTCCTCAACTCGAACTACCAAGGGAAATCGCAGGATGTGATCGATCAGTTTTTTCGGTGACTTGGCGCTTGCCACAATGATTATTTGCGACACCGTCTCCTGGCGGCGCCGCAGAGAGCCGGCGAGTTCTACGCGCGAGACCCCCGGCGCGGTCTCCAGGTATTCCAGAATTCGCTCGCCGGTCCGCAGAGCGTGGTGAAGGTGGATGCGTCTTTCTTGATTGTTGTGTCCAGCGATGGCTGCCAGAAGTTGCTGTTCGCTCTTAGCGCCAAAACCTTTGACCTGGCGCACCTTTCCCGCCTCGGCCGCCGCTTTCAATTGCTCGACGGAGGTTATCGCGAGCGCGTCGTGGAGCGCTGCGACCTTCTTCACGCTCAGCCCGGGTATCTGGCTCAGTTCGATAATTCCCGACGGCAACTCCGCGCGCAACCCGTTCAGAAGAGATGATGCGCCGCCCGTATAGAGTTCTTCGATCTGTTTCGCCAGCGCATAGCCAATGCCTTTCACAAATGTCAGACGTTTTTGCTTGATTAGGTTGCCGATATCTTCGGACAGCTCAGCAACCGCGCGAGCGCCGCTCTTGTAAGCGCGGGCTTTAAAGTATTCACCGCCTTTTAACTCCAGCAGAGCTCCAATCTCTTGCAGCGCTGCGGCGATCGCAAATTTGTCCATTGCTGATTCTTTCACTCTTGATCCAGCCTGCTTATCTCATTTCCGCGAACCAGAAGGCTTCGTCTGGCTGGGAACGCGGGCGCCCTCGCCCGCACAGCGTGCGAAGCACGCTCATCTCTTCATTTCATCGATTGACCTTCGAGCAAGATCTGTTCGCGCTTCGCGCTCAATGTGGGCGAGGGCGCCCGCGTTCCCATTAACAATAGCCCTCACAATCGAAACTGCCTCAACCCGTGCGCATTCTATTCAGTGGAGTTATGGCATGCAGAGTGCCTTATTACAAATATCAGCACCGGCGGTCAATGGGAGCGATAGGAAACCAGCTTTCCGTGAGGATTCTGTAAGAATGGCGAACGAACTCCGCACCGAAGTAGAACAGGTCAAGCAGCAGGAAGACGTTAAGCGCGCGCTGAAACAGACCAGCACCATCAAGCCTGAGGATCAACCGAAGGCGGAAACCAAAGACAAGTTGCTACTAGGCACACATGTGATCGTGCTGCTGGCGCTGGCCGCGCTTCACTTCGTTCTGCAATTCAAGTTCTTCGGTTTCGCGGCGCGTTTCATTCCTTACATCATCAAACTCAATCAGAGCGTGATGGCCGTGGTGCTGCTGCTCGCGATTGCCAAAATCATTGATGTGTACCTGATTGGGCGACTGGACAGTCCGGTGGCGCGTTACAACCTGCGTCGAGTCGCCAGGCTCGTGCTCGTGTTGCTGCTCGCCTTTGTCGTCGTCTCGATTCTGTTTCAGAACTGGTATACGGCGATTGTTTCGCTCGGATTGATTTCCCTGATCATGGGGTTTGCGTTGCAGACACCCATCACCAGCTTTATCGGTTGGATTTACATCCTGGCGCGGGCGCCTTATCGGGTGGGAGATCGAATCAAGATCGGCGGAGCTACCGGCGACGTGATCGACGTCAGCTATCTCGACACCACGCTGTGGGAATTTGGCGGCGACCTTCTGTCCACGGATCACCCGTCAGGTCGCGTGATCAAGTTTCCCAACTCAAAGATTCTCAGCTCCACGGTCTACAACTATACGTGGCCGCTGTTTCCTTACGTCTGGAACGAGATCAAATTCAGCGTTGCCTATGAAAGCGATCTGGAGTTCGTAGCCGAAACAATGCAGCGGCTCGCGGCCGAAGAAGTAGGCGAGCGCATGATGAAGCACGTGCGTGTGTACCGAGAGCTGCTGGCGCAAACGCCCGTCGATCAACTGGAAGTGCGCGAACATCCGGCAGTTTTGTTTCGCGTCAACGCCAACACCTGGCTGGACGCAATCGTTCGCTATCTCGTTCATCCAAAAGAAGCGGGGCGAGTAAAGACCCGCTTGATTAAGAAGCTGCTGGCCGAGCTTAATGCGGCCCCTGATCGTGTCCTCTTCCCGAAAGGAAACGCGAGATAAGCAGCGTCTTACGTTGCTCCGGAAAGTTCCCTCTGCATTCGAAAAACGCTATGACCCGAATTGAACAACTGTGCGCCAAAGGCATTCGCCGAACCAGCTCGGCCAAACGAGGCTTTCGATATCACCGAGCTGATGGGCGCAAAGTCACGAAGGATGACCATTCGAGAATTGAAGCCTTGAAAATTCCGCCGGCCTGGAAACAGGTCTGCATTAACTCCTCTGCCGCAGGCGCCGTACAAGCCGTCGGCCAGGACGCCGCGGGTCGCTGGCAATACATCTATCACGCTAGTCACGTTCGACGTCAGGAAAAGAGAAAGTTTCAGCGCCTGATCGAGTTTGCGGAAAGCCTGCCGGCGATGCGCAAGACGCTCGCGAGTCACTTGCGCGCCACCGAACTGTCGCGAGAACGAGTAATGGCCTGCATTCTGCGAATTCTGTCTCAAAGTTTCATCCGTCCGGGCAGCGAGACCTACGCGAATCAGAATGGGAGCTATGGCATCGCGACGCTGCGCCCGAAACATGTAAAGGTGAAAGGCGACCTGGTTACTTTCGATTTTCCGGGCAAGTCAAAAGTCGTGCAGCACCGGGAGTTTCGGGATCGAATTGTCGCCCGGGTCGTCAGAGAATTGCTCAGGCATCCCGGCCGCGACGTTTTCAAATTCACGAATGGTGACGGCACGCTGGTGGATGTAAAGCGGCGGCACATCAATGCGTATATCAAGGAAGTTCTCGGCCACAGCTTCTCAGCCAAAGACTTCCGGACCTGGGCAGGCACGTTGATCTGCGCTTGCGCTCTGGCACGGATCCAAGCGGACGGCGATTCAGGGAAGCGCTACGCGAAGCGAAAACTGAAGGCCGCGATTGAAGAGACGGCAGAAGCTCTCGGCAACACGCCCGCAGTTTGCCGCGACGCCTATATCTGTCCACTGGTCATCAACAGTTTTGAGAAAGGCCGGGTGATCGATCGCCATTTTCAGAGTGTTAGAGAGTTGATGGGTTATCGCGGGACCAGTCTGCATCCGGCCGAGAAATCCCTGATACGGTTTCTAAAACAGAGCCAATCGTAGTTTGCAAAAGATGATTCACGACCTCCCTCACGATCAGACTACTGCCTCGTCCCTTCCTCAGGTAGAATACCGCCGCGTTTGCGATCAATCCCGAAAGGAACCCACACGCGCAGAATGCGCGTGCCACAAATCTATGCGATCACGTCTCTTGCTGGTCTTGATCACCGCTGCGTTTTTTGGCTTGCCCGGAACAAACCTGGCTCAGAAGCGAAACTTAACTGAGAAGGATCTCTTCAACTTTGTCTGGGCGGGTGACATGCAGGTATCACCCGATGGTTCACGCGTCGCTTTCGTGCGCGTGACTGTGAACGAAAAGAAGGACGGCTACAACACCGCGATATGGAGCGTCGCTCCGGCCACCGGCGAAACCCGTCAGCTGACTGCCGGGCCGAGAGATTCATCACCGCGCTGGTCGCCGGATGGCAAATACCTCGCATTCGTGCGAGTACCCGAAAAGGACGGCCGGCCCGACGTGCCACAGCTTTTTATGCTGTCGATGGCCGGCGGCGATTCGTTCCAGTTCACCACGGTGACGCGCGGAGCGGGCGCGCCGCAATGGTCGCCCGACGGCAAGTTGATCGCATTCGGAAACAACGCCAACGCGGACGACCTGGCCAAGGCCGCGGCTAAACCTTCGCCCCAACCTTCGCCGAGTCCATCTCCCGCCCCCACTTCCGGCGACGCCAAAAAACCTGAAGAGCGCGAGTCTGACGTGCGCGTGATCACGCGGGCGGTCTACCGTTTCAACGGCGCGGGCTATACCGATCCGAAGCATCCGCAACATATCTGGGTCGTCCCGGCGCCGAAGAATGGCGAGGACAAAGTCACGCCCAAACAACTTACCAGCGGACGATACTCCGAAGACGGCATCATCTGGGCCAAAGACAGTTTGCAGATCTACTTCAGCTCAGATCGAATTGACGAACCTTATTATGAGCTGCCGTCGACGACGCTTTATTCGGTTTCAGTCTCAGGCGGCCAGCCAGTCAAACTTACTTCGTTCGACATGGACTCAGGCGGTTTCGCCGTAAGTCCAGACGGAAAGCAGATGGCTTTCATCGCTTCGGTTAGCCAGCCGATTAATTCTTATACGCAGCCTGACCTTTGGGTGATGGACATCGCGCCGAACGCGAAGCCAAAGAACCTGACGACAGCATTCGATTATGACGTCGGTTCCGGAGTCGGAGGCGACAACGCGGCTCCACGCGGAGGAGGTGGCAGCCCGCCAATCTGGACGGCGGACGGTCGCGGCATCGCGCTCACTTACGCCAAGGAAGGAAAAGCGAATGTCGGCGTATTCGATTCCGCAAACGGAAAAGAAACAGATTTGACCAGCGGTAATCAGGCGGTGATGGGTTTTCGCGCAACGCCTGATGCTTCGAAGTTTGCTCTGCTGATCTCCACACCAACGCGCATTGGCGACATCTTCTGGCTGGAAAAGGGAGCAGCAACGCCGAAGCAACTAACTCATCTTAATGATGAGTTGTTTTCAAAACTGAATCTGACCGAACCGGAAGAGGTTTGGTACACGAGCTTTGACGGCAAGAAGATTCAGACCTGGGTGCAAAAGCCGCCCAACTTTGACGCGACCAGGAAATATCCGCTGATCCTCAACATCCACGGCGGCCCGCACGCTGCCTACGGCTGGGTTTTCGATCATGAGTTTCAGTGGATGGCCGCGAAAGGTTACGTCGTGCTCTATCCGAACCCGCGGGGCAGCACCAGCTATGGCCAGGAGTTTGGCAACATCATTCAGTACAACTATCCCGGCGACGACTATAAGGATCTAATGGCCGGCGTCGATGAATTGCTCAAGCGCGGTTACATCGACGAGAAAAAGTTAGGCGTGACCGGCGGCAGTGGCGGCGGGCTGCTGACGAACTGGACCATCGGACAAACGACGCGGTTCGCCGCTGCCGTATCGCAGCGCGACATCGCCGATTGGGCAACTTTCTGGTATGTGGCCGACTTCACACTCTTCCAACCGACGTGGTTTCGGAAGCCGCCATTTGAGAATCCAGATGAATACAAAGCGCGCTCCCCAATCACTTACATCAATAAAGTGACGACACCGCTAATGTTGATTCTGGGAGAGGCTGACTGGCGCACGCCGACCGGAGCCGGCGGCGAAGAAATGTTTCGCGCGCTCAAGTACCGAAAGATCCCGACGGTGATGATTCGCTTTCCGAACGAATCTCATGAACTATCACGCTCAGGCCAACCATGGCATCGCATCGAGCGCCTCCAGCACATCGTCGGCTGGTTCGACAAATGGCTGATGGGAATGGCAAAGCCGGAATATGAAGTCGCGCAGTAGCCGGGAGCGTTTTGGAGTGCGCCGGCAGAGCGCAGCGACGACGGCGCTTTGGTTTTGCGAGCGACAGCCAAAGCGGCTCCCAATGAATCGGGATTGCCACCGCACTGTTGGTAAGGCCTAGCCTTACCGCACATCGGACGGCAGAGCCGCTAACCGAAAAATCATGTTAGTCTCCATAATTTGGGTGCTGCTTATAATCTCCGCATCCGCGGCTACCTCTCCGATCAACACGTTCTACGATCCGCTTCTAATCCCCAAGTACCAGCCGGCTAAGATCGACCTGACAGTTAAAGATCAAAAACGCTCCCGTGAAATTCCGATCCGCGTCTATCTGCCCAAAGAAAAAACTGCGGCGCCCGTCATCTTGTTTAGTCACGGACTCGGCGGTTCACGTGAAGGTTCTGCCTATCTCGGCAAACACTGGGCGGCGCGTGGTTACGTTGCAGTTTTCCTCCAGCATCCAGGCAGCGACGATTCAGTCTGGAAGGACCAACCGCCTCGAGAGCGAATGCAGGCGATGCGCCAGGCGGCGGATTTAGAGAACTTTCTGCTGCGGGTTGATGACGTTCGCGCTGTTCTTGATCAACTAGATCACTGGAATAGATCTGCCGGCAATGCGCTAAGCGGCCGCCTGGATATGAAACGGATCGGCATGTCGGGTCACTCTTTTGGCGCGGTCACGACCCAGGCAGTCAGTGGCCAGCGTTTCGTTCGCGGCGCGGGATTTACTGACGCACGAATCAAGGCCGCCGTAATCATGAGTCCCAGCGGCGCCCGGCGCGGCGGCGATCCTGCGCAGGCATTCGGCGGCGTGAAGATTCCGTGGATGTTGCTCACCGGCACAAAAGACACCGCGCCGATTGGCGAGGTTGATGTCGCAAATCGCCTCACGGTTTTTCCGGCTCTGCCGCCGGGTGGTAAATACGAGCTGGTTCTATTCAACGCGGAACACTCTGCGTTCACTGAACGGCCGTTGCCCGGTGACAGCCAACCGCGCAATCCAAATCACCACCGTTCAATACTCGCCGTGACGACTGCGTTCTGGGATGCGTACCTGCGCAACGATCCGGAGGCTAAGAAATGGCTCGACGGAGACGGGCCGAAAAAGCTCCTGGATAAGAACGACCGGTGGCAGAAGAAGTGAGATGGAGTGGATCTTCGCACCATTGACGCTCATCGACACTTGTACTATTGTGCGCCGTCCGGATCCGAATCCGATGCAGATTCTTGTTAGGCAAATACATCCTGGAGAGAATTCAATGAAGCTAACCCGACTTACCATCTTCCTGCTTTTGCTGTTCACGTTTACCTTCTACATCGCGGCGTGTAAGAAGCCGGCGACGAAGACGGTCTCGTTTTCGCTGTCCCAAACCGATCGAATCAAAGGCAATCAACCGTTCGCCAATGAAGAAGTCGCCGTCTTTCCGGTCGATGACGGGAAAATCACCACCGGCGATGCCAACCGGCTCGGCCTGGGGAAAACCGACGCCAACGGCCATGCCACGATCGAGTTCAACAGCCCGTCGCAGTACAAGGATTTCGTTCTGCTCTGGCGTACCGAGAAAATTTACATGATGCTCAGAACACATGACGGTAAGGCCCTCATGTTCAAGTGCGATAATCCAACCTGCGATCTGGGAAACGTGGTCTTCGAGCTCTTTGAGTTCAGTTTTAAGAGCGGCAGTTAAAGACAGGGTGCTTGACAGGATTCGCGAGAGAAGGGCTTAGTCAGCTTGTCATATGAATCATGAGCTTTGCCCCAAAGTCGGCTAAGCGGTTACAGAACCGCTCGCGGTAGCGAGCGGGACAAAAACTCAATCAACCCTAGCGGAGGTGGCGCTATACTCGTAGGTCAAATTACGGAACAAATTCAGATTTCAGCTTGAGTCTTGATCCCGCTCGCTACGGCGAGCGGTTCTGTACCAAGCGCTTTGTTGGTTTCAAGCCGACTCAAGAATTGCCTTTTGGGGCAAAGCCTGAATCATGTGAATCCTGTCTATCAAGGTAGCAAGTAATGAAAACTGTCGGCATCGTTGGTGGCATCGGACCGGAATCAACGATCGAATACTATCGTCTGATCATTGAAGCGTATCGAGAGCGCCAAACCGGCGCCGGCGGTGCGCCCGTGGATGCACAGGATGCGCGTGCGGCAAGCTACCCCTCGATCTTTATCAACAGCGTCGACCTGACTCAGCTCATCAAATGGATTAACACGAACGAGTTCGTCAAGTTCACTGACTGTCTGGTCGCGGCAATAGAACAGTTGGCCCGCGCGGGCGCCGATTTCGGAGCGCTGGCCTCCAACACGCCACACATCGTGTTTGACGAAATCCGCAAACGCTCGCCCATACCTATGATTAGCATCGTAGAATCGGCTTGCGATGAGGCGCAGGCGCGCGGTCTGAAGCGGGTTGGACTATTCGGCACGCGCTTTACCATGCAAGGGCAATTCTACCCCGAGGTTTTCGCGCGCGCCGGTCTGCAAATAATCGTGCCCAACGACGAAGAGCAGTCTTACATTCACGGAAAATACATGGGAGAACTGCTCAACAACATCTTCAGCCCGGAAACGCACGCAGGTTTACTGGCGATCGTGGACCGATTGAAAGAACGGGACGATATCGAAGCTCTGATTCTGGGCGGGACAGAGTTGCCTTTGATCCTGCGCGATGGCGAACATGACGGAATTCCCTTCCTCGATACGACCAGGATTCATGTCGCCCGAATTGTCGCCGAGTTAGTCTCATAGGTGTTAAGATTCCAACCCTGAGCTCCCCAGCTCGTGTAATGTTCTTCTGAGCCGGCAGCGACTCTGTTTGAGCCGCTAACGCTGACTCTATTTCGGGAGTACTTCATATAATGAAGGCAATTATTCAGCCGGCAGTGCGCCATTTGCTGTCGTTTCTTTGTCTTGCCGGCATCGTCAATCTTGCACCTCAGCCGGCGAGCGCTCAGCAACCGCGTCCCACTCCGCCAGCCGACGACGTTCTGCGCATCAACACAGATCTGGTGCAAACCACCATTACGGTCGTGGATAAGAAGGGGCGCTTTGTTGACGGGCTCGAACGGGGACAGTTTGAACTGCTGGTCGATGGCCAGCCACGCCCGATCAATTTCTTTGAGCGAGTCACCGCCGGCAGCGCGCGTGAGGAACAACTGGTATCAGGCAGCGGGTCCGCAGTTCCACCACCAAAGGCGTCTTCGACAGTTCGTGGCCGCACGATCGTTTTCTTCATCGACGACATGCATCTGTCTCCCGACAGCGTTCACCGCACGCGCGACATGCTGCGGAAATTTCTCGACACTGAGATGAGCTCAAAGGATTCGGCCGCCATAGTTTCCGCCAGTGGGCAAATAGGGTTCCTGCAACAGTTCACTAACAACAAGGAAGTTCTCAGCCAGGCCATCGATCGCCTCAGTCCGCGTCAGTACGATGTTCGCGGTTACGGAACCGGCAGCACAAAGATGCGAGAGTTGGACGCGCTCAGGATCGAGCAGACTCAACAAAAAACCAGAGACGACGTTCTCGGTTTCTATATTGGGGAGTGCGTCAAGCAATCGTCCTCCCCGAGGTTGATTCCGGTCGCCAGGGCGGCCATTGCTGCCTCGTGCGAAACCCAGGTCAGAAACAGCGCCCGCGCGGTTCTCATGCAGGCCGGGACCATCACGCAGAATATGTATGCTTCGCTTGAATCGCTGATGCGATCGTCGGCGCGAATGCCCGGCCGCAAGCTCGCCTTTTTCATCTCGGACGGTTTCCTCATGGACGTCGGGGCGCACGGTCCGGACTTGAGAGGCAAGCTCGATCGCATCATCGACGCGGCTCAACGCGCCGGAGTTGTCGTTTACACAATTGATTCGCGAGGTTTAATTGTGGACCGGGTCGAGCTTTCGCAAAACAGTGCGCGTCCTGATGTTGGAGCGCAGCTCGGGCAAATCGAAGCGACTCAGGATGCGATGAATGGTCTGGCTGACGAAACCGGCGGACGCGCCCTCCGGAATCAGAATTACTTTGATCGCTGGGTCGGCAACATTCTTGATGAAACTTCGAATTACTATGTGTTGGCCTGGCGTCCTGATAAAGAAGAAGAAAAGGCGCCAAAGTTTCGTCACGTTAAGATCAGTATCACCAATAGACCTGAGCTAACCGTCCGCGCACCCCGCGGTTATGTTGACGGACCACTGGCCGCCACCGAAACAGCCGTTACGGCGAGAACCGAGAAGTCGCCGGGCAAGTCAACTCCGGAAACCGAACTGGGTGAAGCCCTCAGCGATTATTATCCAAAGAGTTCTTTGCCAACGCTCTTATCGCTTACCTACTTGAATACACCCAGTAATCAAACTGTTTTGAATTCATCGATTCAGATTGCCAGCAGCGGTCTGAATTACGGAGAGAATGGGACCCAGCCGGCGGACGTCAAACTTGCGGGCGTGATCCTGAATGATAGGGGCAAGATAGCTTCCAGTTTCAAAAATGAATTGAGCGTCAATCCACTTGCGGAGGGACAATCCCAGGCGTCGGGCGTCATCTACAATCATCACACTCCGTTGGCCCCGGGTACCTATCAAGTGCGAGTCGCGGTCCGTGACGAAAAGAGTGGCCACGTCGGCAGCGCGAGTCAGTGGGTCGTCATTCCCGATCTGGGTAAGGGACAACTCACGCTCAGCAGCTTGCTGTTAGGTGGTCAGGTTTTTGAGAACGCCAGAGGCAAAGACGGAGGCGCGCAAGTGCAGCTTAGTGTGGATCATCGCTTTTTGCGGACGTCACACCTGGGCTATTGGGTGTTCATCTATAATGCCGGCCGCGACGCGGCAGGATCTCCGAGTCTGACTACGCAGGCCCAGGTGTTGCGCGATGGGAAGATAGTAATGGCGTCAAAGGAGCGGCGGCTGACGAATGGATCGCCTGACCCGGCTCGTATTCCGTTTGGTGAAGAACTGGCGCTGAAGAGCCTGGCGCCGGGTCGATACGACTTGCGTGTCACCGTAACCGACAGCATCGCGGGAACCAGCGTCACTAAAACTGTCGACTTTGAAGTTCAGTAGACTCGAGCGATCCTTTCCACAACTGACAACTAGTTGCGAAACTAGCCGGAAAATGGCTCATCCACCGCCACGGGCGTTAATCAAATTTCTCAAACCCTACGATCGCGAGATTCGTGATCTGGCTCTCCAACTTCGCGCGCTGGTGCTCGAAGAGATGGCGCCATGTTATGAAAACATTTATGACGCTTACAGCGCGGTCGCGATCGGTTACGGCACCAGCGAGCGTCTGAGTGACGGAATCTTTCACATTGCAGTTTATTCGAAGGGTGTGAATCTTGGCTTCAATGACGGCGCGGCGCTTGCTGATCCGAAAGGCATTTTGGAAGGAACGGGGAATCGAATTCGCCACATCAAGATGAGAAAGCCGTCAGACATCGTGCGGGCAGAGGTCCGGGCCTACATCCGTCGCGCGCGTAAAGTAGCGTTGGCCGACGCGCGTAAGTTGGGCGAACCGGCGCCGAAAAAACCTGACAAGGTCGTTTCGACGGTAAAGGCGATCTATCCAAAGAAGCGCCGGCCAAAGTGAGTGACATATTGTGGGGCTTTAGCGCGCGGGCTGGTATAATTTGGCCTAGTTGAAATGCCCGAAATCAGCCGATTTTTCGGAATTGTAATCGCAATCTATTACAAGGAGCACGGCGTGCCGCACTTTCACGCAAAGTACTCCGGCCAAACCGGCGTGTTCTCGATTGTTGAGCTGAAGCTAATTGAAGGTCGTTTACCCAAGCGAGTGGTTGCGCTTGTGCTTGAGTGGGCCTTTGAGCATCGGAGTGAGTTGCTGGAGAATTGGCAACGTGCGGTCGCGCAGGAACCGCTGCAGCCAATCGCGCCTTTGGAGTAGGAGGTAATGATGCATTTCGTCAAGGACGTGAAGTATTTGTCCGAGTATAAGCTACTGCTGACTTTCGAGGACGGAAGCTTACGACAGGTTGATTTAGCCACGCACCTCGACGGTGAAGTGTTCGAGCCGCTGAAGGACCTGAGCAACTTCAAAAGCGTTCATCTCAACTCTGATTTGGATACGATTGTCTGGAAGAATGGCGCCGACATGTCCCCGGATTTCCTCTATGAAATCGGCGTTCCCGTGGCCGAGTCAGTGCCGGCGGCATAGCACCTCTCAATCAACCTTTTCTTTCAATTTGGACGTGGACATATTTCTTTGGAGCGATTATGAGGCATGAACTATGAAGTCGTATAAGAAACCCTGGCCGCTGCGGTCAACACACGGCATCAAAGACCGGATTAACACTAATCCCGATTTTCAGCGCCCAGCTGTCTGGAGCAAGGCTCAGAAGCAATTACTCGTAGACACTATCTTGCGTGATTACGACATACCAAAACTCTACTGGCGAAAAGTCTCGTCGAAGCCAGATAAGTACGATGTCGTTGACGGTCAGCAGCGACTCCGAGCAATTTGGGAATTCTTTGATGGCCAATTTCCACTACCAAAGAACGCTGACGCGATCGACGGAGAGATAGTCGCGAGCCTTCATTACGAGCATCTTCCAGACGATCTGAGGATGCGTTACGACGTGTACGCGCTTGACGTCGTTGTATTGGAGGAAAGCGATGAGGATGAAGTTCGTGAAATGTTCTTGAGGCTACAGAATGGAACCTCACTTAAGGCCCAGGAGAAGAGAAATGCGTATCCCGGCCAAATGCGCACCTTTGTACGCCAGCTCGTAAGCCATCCATTCTTTCAGTCCGTGGGTTTTGCAAACTCCCGCTTCAATCACGACCTCGTGGCGGCGCAACTTGTATGCCTAGAACTGGCAGGTGAGCCAACCAATATTAAGAGTGCCGACCTAAATCGAATGTATGAGGCTCACACCGATTTTGACTCAAGATCCCCAGACGCAAGGGCTGTTCAGCGAACTCTGGCCGTTCTCGCCGAAGCGTTTCCTGAGAAGACGCCTGAGTTAGAGCGGTTCAATGTCGTATCTCTTTACTGCATGGTATCGGAGATGCAGAAGCAATATGCGTTTGAGCAAGTGCGGCCCCTCTTGCATGATTGGCTCTTCGAGTTCGAGGCTGACCGTCGCTCCCAAGAGGTGAAACCGGACGATGAGATCGATGCTGAGTGGGCCAGCTACAAAGAGAAAATTAGTCATAGCACTGATGCGGCAGATTCAGTTCGGTGGCGAATGGACTTTATGTTGAGACATTTCTTGGAACGGTATCCAACGATCCAGCGCAAGGACAATCAACGAGGGTTCACGCATATTCAGAGGCTCGCAGTCTTCCGTCGAGATAAGGGGCATTGCCAACTCAAGATGAAGTGCAGCGGTGCTAAGCTAACTTGGGATGAGTGGCACTGCGATCATACGGTGCCTTGGACTGCTGGCGGAGCGACGACTGTAGAGAATGCCCGCGTCGCCTGTACAGCCTGCAACCTTGCCAAAGGCGCCTCGCTATTGCCGGACTAGTTATTCCGAGCAGGTTGGCCCGCGTAGTCGCATCGTTCGCGGTGCTCCCCTCAAAATATGGATTACGACGCAACTGACATAGCCTCTTCCTATGACCGGGGCCGCGATCATGGTCCTGAGTTTCTCGATCTTTGGATGAATGTGGTCTCGGCACACGTGAAAAATCACCGCATCGAAACGATCCTCGACATGGGTTGCGGTACGGGACGCTTTACGGAAGCTCTGGCAGTCCGTTTTGAGGCGGAAGTC
>Ga0070707_100000021_pt1 | contig 130642 bp, 131 predicted proteins | sample KBSK5502metaG_FD_65468 | JGI IMG/M metagenome (GOLD analysis project Ga0070707, IMG submission 65468) | Corn, switchgrass and miscanthus rhizosphere microbial communities from Kellogg Biological Station, Michigan, USA - KBS K5-50-2 metaG | ecosystem: Host-associated > Plants > Roots >... | reverse complement strand
CCAGTCTAAGCTAGCCGGTGGGCGTGGGTGGCTGCGAAATTAAAACGATCGGCTACACATGTAGATCCGTTGTGCTGAAGGTCTTCGGACCCGGGTTCAACTCCCGGCGCCTCCACCATACCAAGCGTTGCTTGATCCGCCGCATTCGATCAAATCGCGGCGGAGTGGTACGTTGCCACCAGTGGGCTTGGATGTTTGCGCGACCCTGCGCCTTAAATGTGCGCGGGAATATATCACTACAATGAAGTATGACCGCACGTCGTGCCTGCCGCCGGTTCAACGTTGGTGTGAGACTCCTGGCTGTGTCATTCCGCCTACGCACGATGCTGAATATCATCGATTCTTTGAGGAATTCAGGCCTGCTCTCTAGACTTGCTCTCGCCATTTTCGGTACCCTGAACATGTAATAGTTGGTCTCGTATGGCTGACTGCTTAATCGGCAGGGGAATGTCATCTGACAGGATGCGGATGAGACAGATTGGGACGATTGCCTTTCCGATGTTTGTGCTGGCCAGCTTGATAGCCGCTACCACGGTGCTGGCGGCTGAGCCTATTGCCCCTACGACGGAAATGGCTCCGACGCCTCCTCCTACGGTACCGGTCCCACCCAAACCCCGAGCCCAGGACAGTGACACAAAGTCTCCGGTCAAGGCTCCAACTTCTGGATCTTCGGCCGAGAACGCGGGAAAAGAGGCGTCTCCGGCGAAGCCCGAACCTGGTCCAACGCTAACACCTATGCCACCAAAACCACGTACGCCGGAGAGCGACACGAAACCTGCAATGAAATCTCAGCATCCGGCCAATGGGGGAGTAACATCAAAGCCACCCAGCACCGTCCAGCTTCCGGCTGAAATCACGGGAAAAGACGGGATTCCGATGGTGCTTGTCCCTGCCGGCGAGTTCATCATGGGCAGCGACAAGGGCGATGACGATGAGCAGCCGATCCATCGCGTGTTTCTCGACAGCTTCTATATGGACAAGTTTGAGGTGACCAATGGACGGTTTGCCAAGTTCGTTGAGGCGATTCAGATCGAACCTCCGTGGGGCTTCGCGGACAAGGAGACGCCCGTTGTCCATTCTGATCGTCCGGTCCGATGGGTGAACTGGATGGAGGCGATGGGCTATTGTCTTTGGGCTGGGAAGCGATTGCCGAGCGAAGCGGAGTGGGAAAAAGCCGCTCGGGGCACGGATGGAAGAATCTATCCGTGGGGGAACGATCAGCCGACCGCAGCCCATGCGGTCTTTGGATTGAAGGAAGGGGCCGATACCATTTCTCTCATCGGCAATCGCGACAAGGGGAAAAGCCCCTATGGTGTTCACGATCTGGCAGGCAATCTTTATGAATGGGTGACCGACTGGTACGACGAAGAGTTCTATACGAAGAATCCCACCATCAATCCACGCGGGCCGGTCGAGGGCACCGCGAAAGTTCAACGGGGCGGCTCATATATCAATAATCCCTATCGTCTCCGATCCTCTTTTCGGACGAAAGGTGATCCCACCGAGCATGATCCAAACGTCGGATTTCGCTGCGCCCAAGACGCACCGAAACTGCCGTAGTCTTTCCTGTCTCTTTTTCGCTCGTTGTCATAGAGAATGCCGACTCTATCGTTGCGGGTTGTCGGCGGCGAGCAATGGGACCACTCCTGCCAATTCGGCTCCGGTGATCGAACTGATCGCTTGGTCGTCATGTCTCCGGGGAAGTCGATCGCCGGGGAACATGTGCCGACCAGGAGGGGCCATGAAAACCGTGGGTTCAGATGAGCCAGGAACGACGCCATGGCATAGGCCACCATCACAATCATATCCGTTCACGGTCTGGCCTCTAAGATCAGATTGAACGGTGTCTGGGTCGCGCGGCGGAATCGTGTGAGGCCGCCTTTCATGACCACATCCCGCAGCCGAGCCTCCCCTGCTTGGGCACCGAGGGCCGGGCCATTGTATGCCAGGGAAGCGGGGACGCAGATCATCGTCGACGCGGCATAGAAGACTCTGCCCACCGGATTCAGGTTGTCTTCCACACGATCATAGGCGAACGGCTCAACAATCATCCAAGTCCCGTCTTGTGCGAGCGTCTTCCTCACGTGCTTCGCAGCGCCGATAGGATCGCCCATGTCATGCAGGCAATCGAAGTGGGCGACGAAGTCATAGTCCTTGCCGGGATAGTTCGTAGACTTGGCTGCTGTAAAGGTGACGTTCTTCAGGCCCGCTTCCTTGGCCCGTTTCCGTGCCGACAGGATCGAGGGCTTGTGGTAATCGAAGCCGATGAAAGTGGATGAGGGGTAGGCCTTCGCCATGATGATGGTGGACGCTCCGAACCCGCATCCGACATCCGCGGCTTTCGCACCCTTCTTGAGCTTTGCCTCTACGCCGTCGAGAGACGGGATCCAATTCGCCACGAGGTTGCCCAGATAATTCGGACGGAAGAATCTTTCGGTGCCTTCAAACAACCGGTGATCGTGCTGATCCCATCCGAGGCCTTTGCCGGTCTTGAACCGCTGCTCGATCTTGGGGTTGGCTGAAAATGTGGCTGCGATAACCTGGAACGCACCTGGGAGAAAACAAGGACTGCTTTCCTCGGCGAGTGCCATCGCCTGTTCTTCAGGGAGCTGGTACCGGCCGGTTCCGGCGTCATAGGTCACGTATCCGCCTGCTGCCTGATTGCCCAGCCACTCACGGACGTACCGTTCGGTCGTTTTTGTTGCCTTTGCGAGTTCAGTCGGCGTGACGGGCCCCGCTTTGACCATGGCCTTGTAGAGACCGAGCCTGTCGCCAAGGAGCACCATGTTGGCGCTCAGCGCGGCGCCAATGTCACCGACAGCCTTGGCCATAAATGCATTCAACTTGTCCTGATCGATTGCCATGCTGCACCTCCTGCGGAGTAATTGGGCGCATTCTTTGCCAGTTGCTTGCGGCTGTCAAGCCGGAATGAATGGGGTAGAATGCCGCATCGATTTAGAGTTCGGAAGGATGAAGGAGGCACCAAGCATGAAAGAACATCGCGTCAAGCTGGATTTACCACTTCAATTGGATAAACATGACCCCGACGATACCGGTGAGTACAAGAAGACGGATCAAGGGAAAGAGAAGGCGAAGACTGCCACCGTTCAGTTGATCGACAAGCTCGAGAAGCTTCAGGAGCGTCTCTATGCCAATGGCGACCGATCGGTGCTCATCGTGTTACAGGGGATGGACAGCAGCGGTAAGGACGGAACGATCAAAAGCGTGATGTCCGGGGTGAATCCGCAGGGGTGCAAAGTCGTATCCTTCAAAGCTCCGTCGTCGGAGGAACTGAGTCATGATTTCCTATGGCGCGTGCATCAGAAGGCGCCGTCCAAGGGCCAGATCGGCATCTTCAACCGATCGCACTACGAGGATGTGCTCATCACCCGCGTCCACAAGTTGGTATCGGACAAGATGGTGAAACAACGGTTCGATCAGATCAAAGAATTTGAGGAGATGCTTTACGATAGCGGGACGATCATCCTCAAGTTCTTTCTGCACATCTCGAAGGATGAACAGAAAAAACGGCTGGAGGAACGCATTCGCGATCCGGAGAAGCGCTGGAAGTTCAACGAAGGGGATCTCGAAGAACGGAAACTGTGGAAGAACTACATGGAGGCGTTTGAAGACGCAATAACCGCGACGAGCACTGATCATGCACCCTGGTATATCGTGCCTGCCAATCGAAAATGGTATCGTAATCTCGTGGTTGCCGATCGTGTCGTTGAGGCGTTGGAAGATATGAAACTGAAGACCCCGCCTGCCCCTGCAGGGATCAACTTCGATAAGTTGAAGATTGTATAACAAGTTAGTTGCGGCAAGAATTGCATTATGGAGCTAAAGACACTTTGTCAAATGGGCATGTTTTATGCCCTAGGAGCGTTGCAGATAAAAATTTATTCTCCCCATTGACACGATTTTCTAATGGGCGTAAGAGGAATCTACGGCCCATTCATTCACTCAATCAGGGGGACTGGACAGGGCGCGCGGCTGTCAACGGGGTTCCCCAGCGACTTTCTCAGAGAGGAGGGTAGCGATGGATGACCTCACTCCGCCTGACCACTCAGGCTCGCCGATTCGAGGACGGGCTTCTGATCGGTCGTGCTAGCCGGTTCTCCACTGGCCGTGCCGTAACGGCACTAAAGACCAATAGGTATCAACCTGATCCCATTTTGGAGAACTCGACGCCAGCGCGAGGAACACAACTGCCTGGGACGAATTGGTTTTCCCCCCGATCAGATGCCCGATGTTCTCGCTTTCGCGCGGGTCTTAGTATTGGCTGGGCCGAGACAAGTGCACAGATAAGCTGGCGTCCTAAGCGCCACACACGGGCGACCTCCCACCTAGTGCAAGGCCGCCCGTGTTGTATCTGGTGGAACGAACATTTGAGTCCGATTTAATCTCCATTTTCCTCCCTCTGACTTGAGCAAGACCTGATTCCGATCCATGGCTGTATGGGTCGTGCCGAAGTATGACTCGATTCCTTCGTCTGAGATTTCGCAGATCATCCGAAACAGACAAAATGTCTTTGTTATGAATCCTCTGAAGGCCATAAATATAGGCATGACCTTCATTAGGGACTAGTCGGGAACAGTGCCTAAGAGTAAATAAAATTTGCCGCACGACTCATCTCTTGCCGGGCGCAAGATGAGGTGACGTTTACTGATCGGGACGTGTTGGTCGGGACGACCACGGGCTATGATGCACTGTGCCCAGTATTTTACTTTTTCCTGTGGACGGTCGGAGCAACAATGCTTGTATCCTCTCGACGCCAAAGTATATAGAGCGGGATGCCGCTCAAGACAGTCGCGGCGCCAAGGAGCGTTTCAACTGGTCGCTGGAGCAGGCTATAGATCACGAGCGCGAGGGATCCCGTGATCAAGGTGGCTGGCAGGAACGGGTACAGCGGGGCTTGGTAGCAATGCGGCACATGGGCTGGATCGCGGTGAAAGTGAAAGATGGTTGAAAGGGTCAGGGCCATGAAGAAGGCGAGGACGAGGCCGCTATACACAATCAGTTGTTCGAATGTCCCACTGAGAATGAGAAGGGAGGCCCAGGCGCTTTGGAGCAGAATCGCGCGAACCGGCACGCCACTCCGCGCATGAAGCTGGGCAAGCCACAGGCTCATGACGCCGTCATGGGCCATGGCCCAATAGACACGAGGCCCCGCCCACACCATCGCGCTGACGGCCCCGGCGATCGCGAGGCAGAGTAGCGCCGCCACGAACTGCGCGCTTCCGGGTCCCCACAAGGCCGCCGCCGCTTTCTCCGCAACCGGCAAGAGTGGTTCTTGGGCTAAGCTCGTGATCGGCAGTGCATAGAGATAGACTATGTTCAGCAACAGATAGAGCACGGCCACAGAGGCGGTTCCTCCCACCATAATCCTGGGCAACGAGCGTTGCGGGTCGGCAATTTCTCCGGCGATATAGCCCACAACGTTCCAGCCCAGGTAGCTGTACATCACGAATAGGAAGGAGATGGCTGCAGTACCGACCGAGGGGTGCGATTCATTGCCTGGGGCTATCAGATGCGCCCAGTGACCTGATCCGTAGAGCAGGCCGCCGAAAATGAACCCACAGATGGCGAGGATCTTCGTAGTTGTGAGCAGCCGTTGCATGCGTCCGCCAGTTCCGATTCCTCCACAATGCACCAGGGTGATTGCCCATAACAGGGTGAGTGCAAGCCCCCCTGTCAGCCATCCTGTTTCGTCAGCCAGAGGGACAACACGCAAGGCGTAGGAGGCAAAGCTCACAGCCGATGCCGCGAGCGCGGCGCCGAATCCGATCGTGAACGACGTCCATCCATTCAGAAAAGCCACCAGCGGCCCATAGGCCTCTCGCAGGTAGAGGTAATCTCCTCCCGCATGAGGTAAGGCGGCCCCCAGCTCTCCGTAGACCATGGCCCCCCCGAGAGCAAAGAGCGCTCCGACGAACCACAACAGGAGAATCAGCATCGGATCGCCCAGGTCCCTCGCCATGAATCCCGTCGTGGTGAAGACACCCCCGCCTATGATGTTGCTCATGAGCACGCAGGAAGCCGTGAACCAGCCAATCTTTGGCGCAGAGGACTTCTGTCCTGGTTCGTTGATGGGCAAAAGGCTCATACAGTCCGAGGTTGGATCAGGATCGAGGGCTTTCTTTTCTCCCGCTCCTTCCCTACCATACTGGGCGATGCCTGGGAAGCAACCCAAAGTCCCTCGTGCCGCCAGTGGTGTGCGTCGTCGTCGTCAACCTGCTCATGCATCGACCGGTTTGGCCGCGATCGAACTCCAAGCCGCGGCTCCTCCTGCAGAGGTTGCCGAACTGCATCGAGCGATCGATAGCGATGGCGGAAAGGTTCTCGCGATTTATCGAGAGCCTTATGGCGGACGCTGGGTCGTGCTGGCAGCGTTGCCGATCGAACTCGTTGAGCCGACCCCCTTTCAGCGCAATCTTTCCGACGTGCACGTTCGCAAGTTAGAACTCGTGATCGGCAAGATCGGGCGGTTTCTCGATCCGATCATTGCGGTGCGTGCGCCCAAGGGTGACCAGGTCGCGAAATACTGGACTCCCAACGGCCATCATCGGCTCTCGGCGATGAAGACGCTGGTGGCGAAGAGCATCGTTGCGATTGTGGTGCCGGAAGCAGCGGCGGCCTATCAGATTCTCGCGATGAACACTGAGAAGGCGCACAATCTACGCGAGAAATCCCTCGAAGTCATTCGGATGTATCGGGAACTGGCGCAACTCGATGATGCGACGGAAGAAACCTATTCCCTGGAGTTCGAGGCCCCGGCCTTCATTACGCTGGGTCTGTGCTATGAAGAGCGACCGAGATTCAGCGGCGGGGCTTACCATCCGGTGCTGAAGAGAATGGAAGCATTCTTGAACAAGCCTCTTCATGTGGCGATGAACATGCGGCGTGAACGGGCGAAGACCGTGCTGGCGCTGGACGATCGGATCATCGAGCAGGTCGAGGCGCTTAAAGCGAAAGGCCTGACGAGTCCCTACCTCAAGAGCTTCGTGGTCGCCCGGGTGAATCCGATTCGGTTCCGGCCAAAGGACGCCGCTCCCCTCTCATTTGATGAGGCCTTCGATCGGATGGCGACCGCAACGTCCAAATTCAATCCCGAGAAGATCAAGATGGAAGACGTGGTTCGATCGGGCGGCGCAGTTGATGAGGCTGAATGACTCTTCAATCTGCCGGTTTGCCCACCTTGCCCTTCCTCTCGGAGCCCCTTTAGAATACCTGGCCTAGACATAATGGCATATAGTGTTAATTTCCATACTCGGAGGTGGTGCGATGAGCCTTGCTGATAACAAATGTATCCCCTGCCGCGGCGGTGTACCTCCAATCCCGGCTGATCGTGCGCAGGCTCTGCTGAAAGAGCTGGGGCGGGGGTGGTCGCTGAACCAGTCCGGTCATCTTGAACGCCTGTATACGTTCAAGGATTTCGCCCAGGCCTTGGCCTACGTGAACAAGGTGGGTGCCGTGGCAGAAACGGAAGGCCATCATCCCGATCTTTATCTCGCCTGGGGTAAGTGCAAGGTCGAGATCTGGACGCACAAGATCAATGGCCTCACGGAGAGCGACTTTTATATGGCTGCCAAAGCCGATCGCGAGTTTGAACCGTTTCGCGCGGCTGCCAGTTAACCCGCGAGTCGGATGGTTGTATCATGAACCCACGAGGCATCAGATGAGAGATAAGGCCCAGGTGGCGCTCGTCAATATGCCGTTCAGCTACTCGAAGTATCCCTCGATCCAACTGGGTACACTTTCCGCGCTGCTCAAGTCGAGGGGGATCCCCGTCGACTGCCATCATCTGAACGTGCGTTTCGCTCATAAGATCGGCGTGCCTCTCTATGAAATGATTTGCGAGAAACGGGCGCTGTTTGGCGAATGGATTTTTTCATACCTCTTGTTCCGCGACAATCCGAAACGTGCTGAGTATCCTCGCTTATTCGAGCCGGTGTTTGAGCAAGCCGCCAAGGAGAGCGGTCGTCCGGCCTCATTCTTCGAAGACATGGCGACAAGGACGGCGCCACAGTTCTTGACCTGGGCTCTGACCGCAATCGACTGGGGGCAGTACAAGATTGTCGGCTTCACCTCCACGTTCGATCAAAACGTCGCCAGCCTGACGATGGCGAAACTCATCAAGGATCTCTATCCCAACGTGACCATCGTCTTTGGGGGAGCGAACTACGACGGCGAGATGGGGCTGGAGTACTTCCGGGCCTTTCCCTTCATCGATCATGTGGTGGTGGGAGAAGGGGAAGAGGTATTCCCGGAATTGGTTCGATACCTCCTTGAGGGAAAGACCGAGACCGTTCCCAACGGCGTGGCCTATCGAGAGGGAGCCGCGATCACCTTCACCCCGAATCGGGCACTTTTTTCGGACTTTGCAAAGACCGGTCCACCTGACTATGACGATTACTATCATCTTCTTGCGGAGCTTGGCGACGCGGCACAGGGGCTCGATCGGGTCCTTCTCTACGAAGGTTCGCGAGGCTGTTGGTGGGGGGAAAAACATCACTGTACGTTTTGTGGATTGAACGCACAAAGCATGAAGTTTCGGGCCAAATCGTCCGAGCAGGTGGCTCTGGAAATGGCTTATCTTTCCAGCCGATACGATACGGCGCGATTTCGTTTGGTGGACAACATCATCGACATGAAATATGTGGAGAACCTCTTTGGCCGGTTTGCGGCAGACCATTGTGATCTCGACGTGTTCATCGAAACCAAGAGCAACCTGCATAAGAGCCAGATTCGAACGCTCGCCGTCGGGGGCGTGAAGTGTATGCAGCCGGGATTAGAGAGCCTGAGTCTCAATCAGCTGCAGGCGATGGATAAGGGCGTGACACCGATGCAGAATATTATCTGCCTGAAATGGAGCTACTACTATCATGTCGTGGTGTCCTGGAATATCTTGCTCGGGTTTCCTGGGGAGACGAACGAGGACTACCGTCGGCAGATCGACTTGATTCCGTCATTGTTCCATCTGCAACCACCGGAGTCGACCGGTAAGCTCTGGCTGGAGCGCTTCAGTCCTTACTACAGCAGGCCGCACGAGTATGGTGTCCGCATCACCGGTCCGGGGACGGCGTATGAGTATGTCTATGATGCGCGGCAGGTGGACTTGAAGAAGATCGCCTACGATTTCGAGTATGAGCTGGACAATTGGAACGTGGACCCGCACGTCTACCAAGAATTGGTCGACCTGGTGCAGGAGTGGCGGCGACGGGTCGGTTCAAGCGATCGACCGTTTCTCTACTACTCGAAGGCGATGGACTATGTCACCGTGTACGATGGCCGGAACCCGAAGGCACCAATACGGCGGCGCTATGATTGGCCCGCGGCAGGGATCATCGAGCTCTGTAACGAAGCGGCCAAGAGCGTGGACCAGATCCGCACCCTGTTGGCGAGCCGATCTGAAAAGAGCGGGAACCGCGACGCAGAGATTGATCAAGCGCTCGGTGCATTGACGGCTGCACGGATTCTCTACGAGGAGCGCGGGAAGTACCTTACCCTCGCCATTCCTGAAAATCCCTACCTTTAACAGGTGCTGAAACAATCGCTCTTCTCAGCCGCCCGACGCATCTGGTCGTACCTTTCCCATGCAGCGTTCCGGCATCATTCAGACCCTCCACATACCCAGAGGGCACGTGGAGGGTCTTCACCCGTTGGGGCCTTGCCGGATGGATTGTTTGAGTATCCTGCGAGAGTGTTCTTTTTATTGTGCCACACGTGCGGACCATCGAATTTCTGGTATGACGGGTGTAGTGTTTCCGCAGCCTGCTAGATCGCAGGGACACTGGTCTCATCACATCGACAGTTTATCGGCGACGTTGCGCATCTGGACACCGTGCACGAGTGAGGCGCCGCCCCGGATAGCGCAGGCGACGTGGACGGCTTCCGTCATCTCTTCGATGTTTGACCCTTTTCCAAGGGAGGCCTGCGTGTAGGCATCGATGCAGTAGGGGCATTGGACTGCATGGGCGACGGCGAGGGCGATAAGGGCCTTCTCTCGTTCCGTCAGAGCTCCTTCAGCAAAGACGGCGCTGTAGTAGGCCATGAATTTTTCCCAAAGCTCCTTGTTGCCCTTGCCGATCTCAGCGAACTTGCCCAGATCGTGGGGATGATAGTAGGTCTCCATATGGTCTCCTTCTCGTCGCGGATGACATCAACGGTGGAGCAAGACGTGAGGCACGCCGTGGCAGTCCGATAGAGTTCTAGCAGGTTGCGGAAACACTACACCCGTCATACCAGAAATTCGATGGTCCGCATGTCTGAGACATGCAAGAGAATACCACGCAGGATAACCGCGCGAAGCTAACTTGAGAGGCGAGGTAGGAATCCAACCTGTCAATGTCGCGCCGTCCTTGCCTATCTCGTCCGTCACGATCTGCGGTGCACGCGGAATTTTCAACAGCCTGCTATGCGTTGCTGGATGGTTCTGGGTCAGCCCGCGTGAGCACCTGTGAAAACCGCGTACCGACGATGCCGGTCACTTTGGCCATGAGGTCGGTCACCTCTTGCCATTCCAGCGGCAGAAGATCCTGTTTCAGTTGTGGATGAATTGCCCATTGGGCATCGACTTGTGCTCCTTTTCGGCTCACGAGCACCCGAAGCAGTTCCACGTCCCAGGTGCTAGATTCGGCTCCTGACGTCTGGTGCAATTTCTCGTTTAGTGGTCCCGATGGAGGCGTTGAACGTGCCATACAGCCAATCTCCTTCCCTCTTGTAAGAGAGGGGATCATACCGCATCCCCATTCTGTCTGTATATCTGCAGGAAGGCCCCTGTGCCAGTCTTTTGGCCTGTTCGGTCATCATGACTGTGGGAAGAATGCAGCGGGACTAAGAGGTTATGTCTTCCTGGAGTATGTCGAGCATGGCCTGATGGAGAGGCCCGTTACTCGCGACTAGTTCTTGCTCATAGATTGAATGAGTGTGACCCGCGAAATCTGTTACCCTGCCTCCAGCTTCCCGGAGAATGACGACTCCTGCTGCCATGTCCCATGGGTTCAGTTTCACTTCCCAAAATCCGTCGAACCGGCCGGCCGCGACATAGCAAAGATCCAAAGCTGCCGTTCCGGTTCGGCGTAATCCCTGCACCTTCAACGCGAACCGGGCGAAGTGGTTCAAGTTGTTGTTCGGGGTCTCGCGAATATCATAGGCAAAGCCGGTCACGAGGAGCGCCAGATCGAGATGATCCGTTGGAGACACGGAAATGGGAACTCCATTGAGGAAAGCCCCGTGACCGATTTGCGCGGTGAAGAGTTCATCCCGAGTCGGATCATAGACCACCCCAATAATCCCACGGCCGTCGCATTCCACCCCTATGGACACACAGTAAGCAGGGAAGCTGTGGACGAAGTTGGTCGTGCCGTCAAGTGGGTCGATCACCCATTGGTAGCGGGACGCAGGTTGTTTTGTCAGCCCGCGTTCCTCCGCCAGGACACGATGGGTCGGGAAGGCTTTGTGAATAACGTCGATGATGCGTTGCTCTGCCTCACGATCGGCCCCGGTGACAAGGTTGATGATCTGCTTATGTTCAACACAAAAACCGGTGCGTGTACATTCTACTAAAATGGCTCCAGCCTGGCGGGCTGCGTCAATGGCGACTGAGATGAGTGCCTCGAGGGGAGGAGTCTGGTCATCGGGTGGGGACATGACATGGCATCATAGCACGGGCTGTTTTTCCGCAATATTGAGCGAAGCGATTATCTGAAAAGGAAGTAGCGCCCCTGCAGTAAACATTTGCCTGATTTTCTGTAATTTTTCATGGCCTGATGGAAGTACTTTGAGCAAGCATGGATTCGTATTAAAGCGATAATACCATGCAAGCCACTATTACAACTTTATCTATTGACTTAACACGCAAGCAATGCTATAAAGCAAGCATGCTTCACTCGGGGGCAAGTCAGTGGAAGAACTTACCGATATATTGGTTGGTCTTGAACAGCGAATTAACGCCTACAAGAACCGAATGCAAGAAGTCGAAAAAAAACGTCGTCGTTTGGACGACGAAATCGCCACGATTAAAAAATACTTGGAGTTGGCGGAAACGCTATATCGCGTCGAAGCCGACAAAGCCAAGCTTGCCAGCCTCTCCAGTCAATTCTATTCCGACGAAAAAGGCGCTCGTCAGCGTCCGAACACGGATGTCACCGACCAGTCGAGGGAAATCCTCATGGGACGGAGTAAATATTCAGGGAAAAGCGTGTCGGAAGCTGCGTACGAAATGCTCCGTGAGGCGAATCGTCCGATGCATGCGAAAGAGCTTGTGCAGCGATTGGTCGAAGGGGGGCTACAGATCAAGGGGAAGACGCCATTGACATCCGTGGCCACTTCCTTAAAACGGGACAAGCGGTTCAAAAAAGTGGGTCCGAATACATTCGAGGCCTTGGAAGAAGCCCTGATCCATGCTGTGTAGTGTGTCTGTGCGAGTGAGACCTCAAAATACACGAAGGGGGGTGAGAGTCTTGGCGACGAAGAAAGCAGCAAAGAAGAAGAAGAAGTAGTTCCCGCCTTGATTCTAGCGTCGGGAGCGAGGCCACTTGCTCCCGACGTTAAATCATACGTCAATTATCCACACGTCACAAATTATCTCGCCTGTGTTGACAGGGCTCGTCAGTTCCCCGTTGAAGAAGATGAGCGTTAGGAGGCTTGGAGGGCCACCAGCGATGCGGATCGCGGTGCGGCTATGGCAGAACGCGGCTCAGAGGGGGCGACTGTTTCGTCAGCGTTGAGAAGCACCCAGCTATCGGGATGGTCGAGAATCTGTTGTACGAGGCGCGTGTGTATTGCATGTCCCGAGCGCTCGGCAATCAAGTGCCCTATAAAGGGGACGCCAAGCAAGGAAAAGTCTCCGATCAGATCCAGGATCTTGTGTCGCACGAATTCATTAGCAAAGCGAAGACCAGATTCATTGAGAATGCCGTCTTGAGAGAGAATGATCGTATTGTCCAGGCTGCCACCCTGGCCAAGCCCGCGAGCCCATAGAGCCTCCACTTCATGCAAGAACCCGAATGTTCTGGCATCGGCAATCTCGCGCTCAAACGCATAGACTGAATGCTCATAGAGGTATGTTTGAGTCTGGATCAACGGATGATTGTAGTGGATGGAATAGGTGATCTTGGTGGTCGATGACGGTTCAATGCGAACTCGACGAGCTCCATCCACCACTTCGATAGGCCGTGTAATTTTCAGAAAGGGTTGCCGACGGTTCTGCGCGACAATTCCAGCTGATCGAATCAAACGAACGAAGTGTGCCGCGCTGCCGTCCATAACGGGAGCCTCACAGGCATCAACTTCCACATACACGTTATCGATGTCGAGCCCAGCCAATGCGGCAAGAATGTGCTCAATCGTCCTTACCTGAAATCCGTTGCCGCTGATCGCGGTGCAGAGCTCTGTGGGCACTAAATGCTCAACGGAGGCTGCAAGGGAGGCCCCGTCTTTACCGTTCCGGTTGACGAAGACCACACCGGTATTAGGGGGAGCAGGTCTGAGCGTAAGGGTAACGGGCTGCCCTGAGTGGAGTCCGACCCCCGCACAACTCACCGCATTTGCTAAAGTTTGTTGAACCCTCACAGAATCACCTCAATAATTACACGGGACTAACAGCAACTCATGTGCCAGACATGTCGTGTGCCGTAAATTAACGTAACATATTGATATAATATCATAATTATTGCAATGTCCCGTCAATCAGAGTTGTTGTATAAAAAATACATCTGTGTTTTTAAAAAGATTATTAATCACTATTCATGCCTAGGTATACGATTGGGCAGTGCAGATCCATATGGAATCGATCATCAAGATTTAGATCAAAACGACAACAGACCGGGGCTCCCGATCTGTTAGGGCGGGAAAGAACATTACACATGGTGATTTCCCCCCGGTGAAGACAATACCTACCCTACGGTCGGGGATCCAACTCGATGAGTCCTTTCCGAATGGCCAGGATGGCAGCCTGAGTACGATCATAGACTTGGAGCTTATGAAAGATATTCCGCACGTGGTTCTTGACGGTCTTTTCGCTCAGATCCAAGTTATTGGCAATTTCCTTGTTCGTCTTGCCATCTGCAACCAATCGCAGGACCGTAATCTCTCGTTCCGTCAGATCGTGTTCGACCCACCCGGGTTTCTTCCCTTTCTTCTGGGACATCAAGGAAAACTCCGCCAAGATCTTACTCGCTACGGATGGATGGATCAGGGACTCGCCCTTATAGATCGCACGGATCGCGGCGACGATCTGAGAGGACTCGGAATCCTTCAATAGGTATCCGGTGGCGCCGGCACGCACCAAATCGAAAATGTATTGTTGTTCGTCATACATGGTCAGGGCCACGATTCCGATGTGAGGGAACTCGCGCTTGATCTGTCTGGTCGCTTCCACCCCGCCCATCCGGGGCATGCTCACGTCCATCAACACCACGTCGGGGACCAACGTCTTCACCTTTTCGACGGCTTCCATGCCATCCTGAGCTTCGCCCACGATATGAATGTCGTCTTTCGTCTTGAGAATCGCAGCCAGTCCTTCGCGTACGACGCGGTGGTCGTCCGCGATGAGCACCTTAATCTTTTCCATGGGGTATCGTCTCCTTTTTCACCAGCGGGATGTCGACGACGATTGTCGTGCCACGCCCATTTTTAGACTCGATCTTGCCTTCACCACCCACGAGTCGAGCCCGTTCCAGGATCCCTCGAATCCCGAAGTGATCCCATTTGTCTGGATCACGCAGCACGGTGTCCATGTCGAATCCCACTCCGTTATCCATAATGGTGACCCGAAGGCGTTCAAGGTCGATGTCCAGTTCCACAGTCACCCGAGTCGCTTTCGCATGTTTCTGTACGTTGCTAAGGGCTTCTTGCACGATACGAAAGAGGAAGATCTTGGTGCGGGGAAACAAGATCTGTTCATCGCCGAGAACACGGAACTGCGTCTTGATATGATACTGGGTCTCGTACGAGGTGAGATAGTTGGTGAGCGCCGGAAGCAGTTCCATCTTGTCATAGTGGAGAGGGCGGAGATTGAAAATGACTTGCCGCGCCTCCTGAATGGCCAGCTTCAACTGGGCTTTGCTTTCGCGCAAGGTGGCCAGACTGGCTTTCGGATCCTTCCGAATCAGTTGCTGGCTCAAATCCAATTTGAAGTTCACCCCCGCCAAACTCTGCACGAGGCCGTCGTGCATTTCGCAGGCAATGCGTGTCCGTTCTTCCGTCACTGCGACTCCCGTCTCCTTGACATACAGTCGATAGAGCGATTGGTATTTATTCAAGGTTTTCTCGATCTCTGCCGTGGCGCGGATGCGGGCCTCGATCAGTTCCCACATGAATTTGGCGCTTGCCCCGCCGATGATTGTGACCCCCATCCGGTGGAAGTCTTGGAGCAACTGCCAGACCTTGGCATTGCCCGACACGTCGATGATGAGATCCACGCGTTCGAGGTCCAAGAGTCGCCGGTAATCGCGGGTCACGGGGATACCCAATTGTTTCGCCAGTGCGATACCAGGGGCGTTTTTGTGGACTTCGGCCACGCCCACGATTTGCACCAGCGGGTCTGTCGCAAAGATTTCCATCAGCGCGGTCCCGCCGCGGCCTGCGCCGATGATCGCCACATGCGTGCCGCTGGGCGCTCCCGTATTCCGTGGTCGTCTAGGAGACTTAACCTGGGTTGTTGGCATGTTGACGCCTATTCGCTCAGCAATCGCGCCAAGTTGTTGACCGGCGAACCGCGGAAGAGCATGGAGAGGACGATGAGGAGAGAGGACGAGCTTCGCGGCCCTCACCGCTCGCGGCGTTGCTGGGCCAACGTTCTCAGCTCGTCCATGAACTGGTCAATGTCTTTGAACTCCCGGTAGACAGACGCAAAGCGAACATATGCGACCTGATCCAGCTGATGAAGTTCTTTCATCAATTCTTCGCCTACGATCCGGCTCTCGATTTCGGTCTCACCCATTTCCTGAATGCGCTTCTCGATGCGATCCGTCACTGTTTCAATGGTGGCGGTGCTAATGGGCCGTTTCTCACAAGCTTTCTTGAGGCCGGCGAGAATCTTTGTACGGTCGAACGACTCCCGGCGGCCGTCTTTTTTCACCACCACCGGGAGGATTTCTTCGACACGTTCGTAGGTGGTATAGCGACGTTTGCAGCCGAGACATTCGCGTCGGCGGCGAATAACCTCGCCTTCCTTCGCCATGCGCGAATCGACGACCTTGTCTTCGAGTTCATCGCAGAACGGACATTTCACAGGCGGTGATCCTGCCCAGTCTGGCGCATTTAGTAGGCGTGAAAGATTGGAAAACGGCTGCAGAGCGCGTTGGCCTGAGTACGGACTTCCTCGAGCATCGCGGGATCCTGCCGATGCTGTAGCACCCGGTCGACCAAACCCACAATCTCTCGCATCTCAGCTTCTCGCATCCCGCGAGTAGAGACGATGGGGGTCCCCAATCGTATGCCACTGGCCACGGCCGGCGGCTTCTCGTCGTAGGGTACGGCGTTCTTATTCACGATGATGCCGGCGGCGTCCAAGGCTGCGTCTGCCTCCTTGCCCGTAATGCCTTTGTTCGTCAGATTCACCAGCATTAAGTGGGTATCCGTGCCGCCCGACACAATCCTGTACCCACGGTCGAGGAGTCCTTGGGCCAGCACTTTTGCGTTGGCGACGACCTGTTGTTGGTAACGCGTAAAAGCCGGTGACAGGGCTTCCTTGAACGCGACGGCCTTTGCCGCGATCACATGCATCAAGGGCCCGCCCTGCATACCCGGGAAGACAAACTTGTCGACCGCTTTAGCATGCTCAGCCTTGCACATCACGACGCCACCCCGAGGTCCGCGCAGGGTCTTGTGGGTTGTCGTGGTGACAAAGTCGGCATAGGGCATAGGGTTCGGATGGAGCCCCCCGGCGATCAGCCCTGCAATGTGGGCTATGTCGACCAACAGATAGGCGCCGACCGACTTGGCGATCTGTTGGAATCGTGGAAAATCGAGGGTGCGCGCATAAGCACTGGCTCCCACGACGAGCATGCGTGGCCGGCATTCCTCCGCCAGTTTCTGCACCGCATCATAGTTGATGGTTTCGGTCTCACGGTCCACGCCATAGGAGAACGCACGGAACAAGATCCCCGAAAAATTGACCTTGCTCCCATGGGTGAGATGGCCTCCTTGGGCGAGATCCATTCCCAACATGGTGTCGCCGGGTTTCAGCACCGACAGGTAAGCGGCCATGTTGGCTTGCGATCCGGAGTGCGGCTGCACGTTCACGTGTTCCGCGCCGAAAATCTGCCGACATCGCTGGATCGCGAGATTCTCCACGGTATCCACATGCTGACACCCGCCGTAATACCGTTTTCCGGGGTACCCTTCGGCGTACTTATTGGTCATGAGGGATCCTTGAGCGGCCAGGACGGCGGGACTGGCGAAGTTCTCCGAGGCAATTAGCAGCAGCTTGTCATGTTGTCGTTCCTCCTCGGCCGCGATCGCGGCATAGACATCCGGGTCCGTGGCCTTGAGTGCGTCTAAAGAACCGACCGCGTTTTTCATGACAGCTCGTTCCCAGAATGCTGAAACAGTCGCTCTTCTCACCTGCCCTACCCAGGCACGCCGAGACGCCCATTTATCCCGTGTTTCTCAAGCGAACGACAGGCACAACATGCCAGACCTGATTCTGCGAGTGGCGTTTTCCCGCAGCCCGTTAAACCTCGGCGGGAGCCGTTTCGGTTTCCGGTTTCTTCACGACATGGATCATCACAGTTGCGGTCACATCCCGCGGCAGCTTGATTGGTACGGTGAAGGTGCCGAGTTCTTTGATCGGATGGTCTAGCTGGATCTTACGCCGATCGACCACAATCCCCTTTTCCGCCAATCCTTCTGCAATGTCTTTGACCGTAACCGACCCGAACATCTTGTCGTCCTTGCCGACCTGGGCCTGAACCGTGAGGGTCGCGGCTGAGATGCTCTTCGCATGGCTTTCGATTTCCGACTTTTCTTTTTTCGCCCGTTCTCCGGCTACGCGCTTAATATGCTCAAAGGCTTTGATGCTGCGACTATCGGCCAGCACCGCTTTTTTGCGTGGGAGCAGGAAGTTCCGTGCGTATCCATCTTTCACATCAAGCAGATCACCGAGATGTCCGACCCCATCCATCGTTTCTTGTAGAATGACCTTCATACCCCTAACTCCTTCTGTTGGAAAGGAAAAGAGAATACTGGTGGAGCAGCTAAAAGTCAATTCTCAATGTGGGAATGATGTCCCTTGGTCATGGTCGAGGGACGACCATGGATGGTGGGGAGTATCTACGACAGGCTGGACAGGTGTAACAGGCTGCCCGTATGATGGCGACCGCCATTCGCAGACATTCGATCAAGAATCTTATGACCGCTTCAGACCTTCTCGAAACATGGGTGCTCCGGCTTGAAGCCGAACAGAAACGGACGAGCGGAAGCAAGCTCGATCAGCCAATTCATCATGTGAGATGCGGACTTAAGCAGACTATAGGCACACTCCATCTCTACGAATTGACGCTCCCGCCCGGCTCGTACATCGAGCCTGATACCTTCCTCTCGATTATCCCTCCGGACGACATGGAGCCAACCGAAGGCATCGTGCTTGGTGGGCAAGGTCATGTGGCTCTTGTGCAGACATTCGATACCATTGGACAGTCCTGTGTTGACGCGACTGTGGTTCCCGATCGAGCCGGGCTTCTGGCCACCTTGGCCAAGAGGTTGCGTGACATGCTCGCGCAACCCGATGCCTATCGACTTGGACCAGCAGACCGCTTGGCTTCTCTTCTCGAGGCGACGGCGGAAACAGGGGAATTGTGCAGGCCAGGCACTACCGGGTCGTCCATTCTCACGATTGTCTGGTCAGATGAGCTTTTGGTGCGGCGGCAACGATTGGCCGTGCTTGCGATCGAACTGATTCGCGCGAATAAGCGCATCCTGGTGGTCTGTCCCGATCACCAGACGGCGGATGCACTCGTCGGAACCATCGCGAGAGCCATGAAGGCCTTAGGGCTTATGTATAAAACATGGGTAAGTCGCTATGAGATGGCGCTGGCCCAGCAGGTCGAGGGCATCGGGATTCAGGAGCTGGGGTTCGAAGCGCAGATGCATCAATTCTATGCCAAGTCGCGCGCAGATAAGGCCGCGCTTCGGCGCAAATACGATCGATTCCGGGAACTCACGCCCGTACTGGCGTATAAGAGACAGAAGCAAAAGGATCTCGATGAAGTGCGCCTCTTGGAATGGCGATTGCTGACACAGCTCAGTGACCTACAGGCTAAGATCAAAGAGGTAAATGCCATTCTGGTGGAATATGAAAATTTACCGCTCTTCCGACGGCTCAGCTTGCAGGCCGTCGGAAAAAACGTCGAATCTCTGCATCAATATCTCGGGCTGTATGAGAGTCAGTGTGCCGAACTGAGGGGGGAGCTCGATGTCGCCAAGGCGCGCATCGGTGAACTTGTGCCGGAGGCCGCTGTGCCGAAAGACATGCGGCCGGAGTTTGACGAACTCAAAGAAGAGATTGTCCGGCTGGGCGGGACGAAAAAGATCCGGGAATTACTCGCGGCCGAGGAAAACACAAACCGCCAGGCTTTTATTCAGAATCGGCGGCTCGTGGTCACCACCGCATCACGAGTGCTCAGCGATCCCCTGTTCAGCCGTGTCCGGTTCGATGTCTTGATCGCCGATGAGGCGCCCTGGATCGCGGCGGCCTCCCTGCTCGGCGCCGCCGGGCTCGTCCGCGAGCGGATTGTGATCAGCGGCGACATGCGAGACATCGCCGCGGCCGGACTGTGGGCCTCACGCGAGGCGAAGCCTAGCCAGGAATATTCGTGATATCTGCGACGTCGCCCGATCCTCTCGCTCAGCGGGGCTTTTCTTGTTCGGTTTCCTCGACGGACTGCCAACGCGCCTACGTGGGTCTTACTGTGAGAAGCCCCGGCGGGCTTCATGCTCGAACGCCTTGCAACGGCATCCTTGAATAATCCTGGATAATTTGGGCCAGATAAGTCAAGCCGCTTGCTTGACGGGACCTCAATAATTCAGGATAATCCGTTTCCATCTCTATGCCGAAGTGGCGAAACTGGCAGACGCACTAGATTCAGGGTCTAGCGCCCGCAAGGGTGTGCGGGTTCAAATCCCGCCTTCGGCACCACCTACTCTCTCCCCGCTCCTATCTTTAAGGCGTTCCCGCGTTTCCACGCCCTCATTGTGCACCCCGACTACCATGCTTCGAGCACCGGTAACGGCAGGATTGTCAAGTAACTGTCAAGTGACCCTTGTGAACCACACAATATCGGCTTGATAGTATGGTCTCCTGAAGGAGTAGAGGCGCGCTTCCTGGCTGAAAAAAAGTGACAGAAAGAAGACGTTGATGGTCGAAGCGCACCTTTCTTTGTCACGAGCCTTGGCGCTTACAGACAAGTGTGTGAGGCATTAGCGAGACGAGGTGGAAAAAGTTGAGGTTGTGCCAGCTTCCGGTGGATAACTCGTGCTACAAAGCATTCCAGAGTTTATCGAAGCATTGAAAGTGGCGAATAAGGGCAACGTTGTCTTGGTTGGCGGAAGGGATTTCTGCTCGACTAGGTAAACGCTGAACAGTTGCCTGGTCATCGCGCCACTTGTTTGCAACTCTTATAGAGGCAAATGGGTAGGATGAACCGCGAGACCTTACGTTAGACAAGGCTTGTGGTGGGCTGCTCCGATCATCCCAGCTAACGGAGAGTCCAAAATTTTGGTAATCGCGATTCTGTCCGATGTCCCGTTGCAGGTATGGAAGAAGAATATGTCTTCAGTCATGCCTTACGAAAATGGAACCTTGGAGAGACTTTATCAGCGTGTTTCAACTCCAAGGCGAGGAAAAATACTTTTGAAGAAGAATGTTCATGACGCCGCTTGGTCGCTTGAGAAAGTCATCGCTGCAAAGATAATTGTCACGGGAAAAACTACCGCATTGGTGTATGTGATCGACGAGCGGAAAACTGAATCGGACGTGGAAAGTTAATTGATGGTGTTGGGTTCGGTAACGAGAGTCATAAACCTACAGGATCAGAAGGCCGCTATTCAGGAGTTCCGCAAACTTTTCCTGCCCCACTAGCGCATTCGATAAATCGAATCTTCACGGCTTCTGTTCCGATTGGAGCTTGTTCTTTCGTGAGACACTTCCTTCCTCAGCTCCCATAGCTCATTTATTTCATGCTGGCGCATTCCTGAGTTGATCGTTGAGTACCTAAATGATCAATGGCGTATTCTTCTCAGCGCGATTATCGACTCACACATAGGCTCGGCATCTTATCGTCTTAAATGAGAAACGATCCATTCACAAATTAAGTGTGGCGGTACATGGTGCATAAGCAACGACTCAGCCAGGCACTCCCCATTAATATTTAATATTCGACTTTTCCTGGTTCACCATTGAACTTCCCATTGCAATAGTAGCCCTCCCCTTTGACTTGTCGGATCGCGGAAAGAAGATGATCTGGATTAACTTTCCCTGCATTCATAACGACAATCACGTGGCCATTTGCCGATTCAAAGTCCACGCTAATAACTCCCGACACACGTTTCAGTGATTCTGTTAAATCAACAATGTGGAATTTGCAGTATCTCCCACCAAGCTTAATAGCAACACGCTGTTGTGCTGCCTCTGTTAAGTTTGGGAGCAGCGCATAGCCCAAGACAAATATGAGAAAGAGGCCTAGTAGTTTTCTCATGTCTGTTCCCTCCTCATGCGAAACTGCCAGGCTTTTGAACGAATGAACCAGGTGGACATTCCCACGAGGTAAATCTATCACCTTTTCTAAATCTGTCCTGGGCCACTTTCCTTGACCCTATTGAGCCATCCTACGACCAACTGCGTCGAAAACTATTCTCGTCAGCAAGCTAATGGATGCGCACCGTGCGCACTGAGCGAAGACGCTCGAATGCAAGGATGCGAACATTGAGTGTGGTGGCCAAACCGATTAGGCTTACATAACTCCAAGATGGTTGACTCCATGTGTGCAAAAAACATTAGAATTATATATTTAAATATTACAATTTATTATGAAAGGCAGCATGGCCAAGATTCTGGAACCACAGACGCTCCTGCGGACATCTAACTGAGAGCGAATGAAGGCCGAGGATCTCGTTCACTTCTCCCCCCTGCTTCCGCGGAGCGTATTTCCCTCACGATGCAGGCATAGTATACTCACCCTCTTAGAATGCGGAATCTCCTGCCCAGAACCGAGGGTGCTTATGCGTCCATTAGCTCACAAGGTCACCCCGTTGAGTTTCTTAATCTTGGCGTGGTTGATCATGTGGGTGACAACAGTTCCTCTGTTCCATACCCATCTCCCGGACACAACGGATGGCCCGATTTCTCTTCAAGGTGGTGTCGCGCACACGGTGTTCTCTCCTGACCTCCCGGGGGAGTTCTCTCGCTCTCTTGTTGGTACTCAGCAGGAGAATATCTTTCGCTTATCGAACCGGGTCTCCAACTCCCCAGAACTTGGCATCCTCCTCTTAGAGGATGATCCGAAGCATCGGAAGGTTGGACAGCCCAGTGTCCTCGCTGTTTTTTGCGGCCTGCCCACCAGACCCCTCCTGCCCCACGCGAGTATTGAATCGGCGGCAATTCACCGTAGATATTTTCTGTTCGTGGCTCCTCAAGGCCCCCGCCCTCCCCCTTCCGTTATCTCCTTGTAGATTTTCTGCAATCACGCTCTTCAGATACTTGATGGATGAACCGGTGACCGGGATGAGTATCTCCTCATCCAGTGCCCTCTAACGGTCGGGGTGTCGTTCTGAGCACGACGACACGGTCAAGGTATAGGCCAAGTATGATCGTCGCATAGCTATTGTGTGTTACCATGCGCAGTAAAGAGGTTATTCGGACTGTATTACTTATATCTTGTGCCTATCCATTTCTATTGGGTACCGCCCGATCCGAGGATTTACGAAGTTACGAGTTCAGAGGAGACCTCCCTCCTGTCCGGCTTTCATATACTGATCTTGAGCACTTCGTAAATGATGTGGATCAGCTCCTGCCTCACGGACAAGGCGAGGTTGAATTAATAAGACCATGTAGCTATCAAGTCAAAGATCAAACAACCACACTCACTCGAATGACCATACGACAAATCTTGGTGAATGAGAGGCTGCCCTCTCGTGCCACTGCGTTTAAGTTCCGCTGCCTTTACCGCAATCCCAACTCCTCGGTGTATCGATTCAGTATTTCCCTATCCGAATATTCACGATGGGAAATCGCTGGCACGGATCGGGCCGTACTTGAAACCATCCGTAGCCGGATAGAACACCTCGGGCAGGAACATCGTGTGTATTTTGCGGGAATCGTGGCCCAGATTGCGACCACTGTGCTTGCTATCCTCCTGTGTGTCGCGGCTCCTATCATCTACCAGGCGCGGCGCCGTGATATTGATATTCTCGGCGCACTTTCTATATTTCTTGGTATGGGAGTTTTTCTGATCTTTCTATTTTCTGAAAAGCCGAGAGAGTGGTTTCCAACGGTAGCCTTCTATAAAGAAACCGCCTCACTTCTCGAACGTCATACCGCCGAAATATGTTTTTGGGGGCTTATCATATTGCTCATTGTGTCTTCTCCAATCATCTATGCCCATCAGAAGAAGGCTACGGCGATACGTACGGATAGCAAGGGCATTCCTTCCGCCTCTCGACCGCCAAGCCCACCGTAACCCTCATGGAGACGCGCAACTCCACATTTCTCGTATTATCCCGGTTCCTGCACCATCATTTGCTTTGGTTCCTGGTGGGGGCCTATGCCCTCGCCGCTGTCTATCCGACAGTCGGACTATGGATGAGGACGATCTCCTTCGGCGATCTATCGTTTTTCCATGCGACACTCCCGGTCTCATTGCTCCTGCTCCTCCTGGCCATGCTCATGTTTAATGCTGGAGTGGGCGTCAAAGCCGCACACTTAAAATCGCTTCTACGCAAGAAGAGCATGCTGTTCGCCGGCCTCACGGCGAATCTGGTCATTCCCATGGCATATATTTTTATCATCACGCTCGTCCTGCGGCTCTGGTATGAACCGGACGAAGCGCAGCATATCCTCGTCGGGCTGGCGTTGATTGCCGCGATGCCGATCGCTGGTTCCTCCACCGCGTGGGCACAGAACAGTAATGGAAACTTGGCACTGAGCCTGGGATTGGTGCTGTCCTCAACCGTGCTCAGTCCTGTCCTCACCCCGATTGCCTTCCAGGTGTTTGGGGAAATGGCCTCGGAAGAATATGAGACGGTGTTACAGGGCCTTGCGGCCTACGGATCGGCGGCGTTCTTAGGCCTCTGGGTTGTGCTGCCATCGGTGCTCGGCCTCACGGTCCGGGTGATGACGCCAGAAGTTACGCTTACCGCAGCGATGCCGCTCATTAAACTCGCCAATGCTCTTGCATTGCTGCTGTTGAACTACTCGAATGCATCAGTCTCGCTCCCCCAGGCGGTGGCAGACCGGGATTTCGATTTTTTGGCGGTGACATTAGCCATAACTGCAGGTCTCTGCGTCACAGCTTTCGCATCCGGCTATGGGCTGAGCCGTCTGTTCAAGGTGGATGAGGCGGAACGCGTCTCACTCATGTATGGTCTGGGGATGAATAACAATGGGACGGGGCTGATCCTGGCTTCACTGGCCCTCGCCTCGTACCCTCGCGTCATGGTCCCAATGATTTTTTACAACCTGGTGCAACACCTGATCGCTGGAAGTGTGCTTGAGGCGATGGAGCGATGGGGTCGATTGAAAATCTAGCGTTTCCACGCGAATCCGTATCCTCGCTGCCGTCGTCGGATGAGTATTCGGTGACGATCATTCCACATGCTTTCGCGGTCCTATGTTTGCCCGCATGGTCGTCCGGGTACCGAAGGAAGGAGCGCCGTAACCTTCCGACCATTTGTGAACCAATACCATCATTCCCTGTCTCGGCCTTGCGCGTCTTTTACCATACTTCACAATCGCCTCCCTGCGAGGACCCGAATGCCATTCACGATTCGTCCCCCTATCCATCGCTTCCCTGTGTATTGTCCCGTGATTTATCACGCGAGCCTGTTTGAGGGACGCGACTCGGTCTGGAATCTCTGCTGATCCATTGGTTCAAACATAAATGGCGCGGGGTGAACGATCTCCCCGAATGGGCACTACTGCCTGATGGAATGAACTTGAACGAGGAACTAATCAGGCAGGGCTGGCGCTGGCGGTATTGGAAGTATGCGCAGGCAGATACGCTGTTCGAAGGGTAGAGTCGGCAGCGCGAGAAGAGAGGAAAGGGCCGATCCACAGCCCATACCGCCGTGGGATTGGCGAAGGCGATAGGAAAGGGCTGGAGGCGAGAAACCTTCATTAGTCGAAGTCTTACACGCCTTCGAGGACGCAAGAGGATGGGCCCAAGCGTTGGATCAATCGCGGTGGCCACGTTCATGAAGGACCTCAGCCAAGTCAATCGCGAATTGATAAACAGCGTCACAGGCAACCCCCCTTTTCCGATGCACTAAGAAATGGAGCACGATGGACACTGCTCTGCACAACATCGTCCAATGTTTACAAAACACAAGAAGGCATGCTGATCTAATCGCTCAACAGCACCAGGAATATGCAGGTCCCTTGAAACGGTGTGAGGAGGAAGTATACCGCGTTCAAAAAGAGCTGATTAGAAAAGTACTCCCTGGCTTGGTAGGCAGGGGATCGGTATGGAGAGCAAGTTTCAGATTCGGAAGCCCTCTTTATCTATGGCCGGTAAGGGCACGATTTCTCGGCAGGACTTGCAGGGAGGCGATGGTTGAGAGGAGAACTGTACACCTTATCTGTCCTTAATGAATGCCCAATGCTTTTTGCTTCCGCTTCCACCGAAGATAGGCCATCTCGAGGACTTGGAAGTGAGTGTCCATGAATTGGAATTCAACTTCATCCAATGGACCGTATTGATGCAGTTCCTTGCATAATGCAAGGGTACGTTTCCCAAATGCTCTGAGCGCGTCCTCCCTTTTATATTTATCCTCCCCCTCACTTCTCTTAGAGGCCGTTTGCACCGACACGGTTTCCACAGGCAGAGCCATCCCTCACCTCTTTTTTTCATGGTGTGTTGCTATTCGACACATAAGTCCTGTCACCACTTACTACGTATACTTCTTGGAAGCCATTTTCTGGCACTAGGACTCTCCCTAGCTCTTATCAAATAAATTCACTGGCTCTTTCCGTTTCTCCCGCGGTCGTGGCTGTATATCCTGGACACCAAGAAATACAAGGGAAAATGCAATGGCGAGTTAAATGGCGAGTTACAGGAAGACCGGTCAAGCAATGCATCGTGCTCCCTTCAGGATCTAGGGCCCGCAAGGGTGGGCAGGTTCAAGTCCCGCCTTCGGCACCTTCAATTCTTCAATCTTAAGTAAGCCATAGGTCGTCTTGTTCCGGACGACCTCTTCCCGATGCATGTGATGTGTGTCCGGTACAATAGGGTATAATTTCTGACGATGTGAGATTTCAATCGGCAAAGGGTATCCGTCAGATGCCAAAATGGTTCATGAGGATATTTCTTCTCTCTTCATTGGCCTTTGCAATGGTCATGCTGCAAAGTGTCTGGAACCTTGCCAGCAGTCTGGAAGTGATGGCGCATGATGAAAAAGAACAGGCTGAGCCAACAGTCACCGTCCATCTCGGCGAGATCAAGGAGGTGCTCTACAACCCGGGGATGGGCCTCGCCGATTTTCATTTCGGATTCGAACATCCTCCGTCGGTTGATCAGTACCCGCGACAAACGGTGGCCTACTTCCGCTGGTCATGGGCCGATCTTGAGCCTGAGGAAGGGCGGTATGCGTTTGATTTCGTGGACCGAATAATCAGCCAAGCCAAGGTGAAGGGAGAGACATTGGCCTTTCGTATCATGACGGAGTACAAGGCCGGCTCACCTGAATGGTTGCTTCAAAAGGGAGTGGGCGTTGTGAAGGTAGGCGGAGGCGTCTTTCCCGACTACAATAATGCTACATTTCTGTTGTACCACGAGAAACTCATTAAGGCCTTTGGAGAACGGTACGCTGGCTCCCGGGATATTGATCATGTTGATATCGGCTCAGTCGGCTGCTGGGGTGAGTGGAATATGGCCTGCTGCCAGGGGGTCGAAGCGCGGTGCGAACAATATTATCCGATTGAGGAAAATCGGATCAAGATCACAGAATGGTATCTCACCTATTTTTCTGGCACGCCCCTGGTGATGCTTCACGGGGGACCGCTCAAATATGCAGTGTCTCGAGGTGCGGGCTGGCGTGGAGATTGTTTTGGAGATTACGGGTACTTCAGTCCCACATGGAACCATATGGAGCAAGCCTATACGCCAGTACTTCAGGATCCTGTGATCGAAGGTGCTTGGAAGGATGGGCCAGTGCAATTCGAGGTGTGCGGCGTGATGCAAGACTGGTATGAGAAAGGGTTCGATATTGACCTGATTCTGAAAAAAGGACTGGAGTGGCATGTGTCGGTCTTGAATGCGAAGTCATCACCAATCCCGATCGAATGGCGCCCTCGCATCGATGAATTCCTCACGAAGATAGGATATCGATTCGTACTCCGTCAGATGACTCACGCCACAGGAGCAAATACTGGCCGGAAACTGTCTCTGCACTCGCAGTGGGAAAACGTCGGTGTGGCTCCCATCTACCATGATTGGTCTTTAGCCTATCGTTTGAGATCCGCCGAGGATCACATTGTCGCGCAGTGGGTTAGCAATGCACATCTGAAACGATGGCTCCCCGGGGTACAGCATGAAGTGGAAGACATTGTCACCCTACCAGACGATATACTGGATGGTTCGTATGTTCTGGACGTAGCGATTCTGGGTCAAGGGGGACAGGCACCCTTCGTCGATCTCGCCATTGAAGGGAAGCGTCAGGACAGGTGGTATCCGATCTCGACCGTTATGATTCGCCATTGAGTGTAGATCTGAAATCAGAGAAACTCGGGAGCAGCGTCATGCAGAACGTCTGCAAAGACGTCCCTGTTCAACAAATCCCGCCTTCGGCACCAGTCCTTCCCGCTCCTTTTGCTCCCTAGAACTCTTCAAGAGTAGAATCCATATCGTACGAAGGTGTGGGCATGCACAAGAACTGGTCTGTTCGGCTTTACAGAAGGACATGCATTCCGTGAGAATCGTGGTCAGCGGAGGAACGGGGTTCATCGGTCGGCCCTTGAGTGCCTCGTTATGCCAAGCGGGGCATCGGGTCACGCTTCTTACGAGAAGGAAGGAAGCGGCGCAACGATTGTGTGGCTCAACCGTCACGGTCGTCGAGTGGAATGGCCGGGAGGCGGGAGCCTGGGAACAGTGTCTGGAAGGTACCGATGCCGTCATCCATCTCGCCGGTGCGCCTATTGCTGATGGCCGTTGGACCGATGGTCGCAAGCGACTCCTCACAGAAAGCCGGGTCCTTACTACTCGTCTACTGGTAGAAGCCATGTCGTGCCGTTCTTCGAAACCCATGACGCTGGTCAGCGCCTCCGGTATCGGCTACTACGGGGCCAACGACGATCGTGTGCTGGATGAGGGCGCCGCGCGCGGCCAAGGCTTTCTGGCCGATCTCTGTCTCGCATGGGAAGCGGAGGCGCTTCGGGCTGCGGAGTTCGGTGTGCGAGTCGTCATGTTGCGGACTGGGATGGTGCTCGAACGCGACGGTGGTGCATTGCAAAAGATGTTGGTGCCGTTCCGGCTCTTCGTTGGCGGCCCGATCATGCCAGGGACTCAATGGGTGTCGTGGATCCACCGGCGTGATCACATCGGTCTGATCCAGTGGCTGCTCACGACGCCACGCGTTTCTGGTCCCGTTAATGCGGTGGCTCCCGAGGCTGTGACGATGAACCGGTTCTGCGAGGTGCTCGGACGAGTCCTCCACCGGCCGTCCTGGCTTTCCGTGCCGGGCTTCGCGTTACACGTTGCCCTGGGCGAACTGGGGACGCTCATGACCACGGGCCAACGGGTCCATCCGGCGAAGGCGCTCTCCGAGGGATACGTCTTTCACTATCCGACGCTGGAACCGGCCTTGCGCACGATCGTGACGAAGGGGTGAATGAAGGTATGACTTGGCCCTATTGATCGAGTATATGCATGCGCTCGCGGCCGCCCTTCTGGTGGGGAAGGTCGTCCTCTTGTCTTTTGTGGTGGCACCGATTCTTGCGAACAGCCTGGAACGGGAGTCGTTCGGGAAAGTCGTCCGCCAGCTATTTCCTGCCTATTATGCCTTGGGGACGGGAACCGCGGTCCTGGGGTTGGTGTCGGTGAGTGGTCTGGCGATGATCCGCGGCATGAGCCCTTCTCTGCTGGTTGCGGGCGTGATCTGGCTCATCATTTTGACAGTCGAAGCCTATTGTCTATCACCGCTGACGTCTCAGAGCAATGCAATGAGGGATCGGCTCAAAGAGCAGGAATCACGGGGAGCGGTCGATCCCGCTCTGCAGACCGCGTGGAATCGATTGCATCAACGATCGGTTTATCTGAACTCGATGGTGTTGCTCGCTGGACTCTATCTGATATGGCTTGCACAAAGACTCTAATTCACAAGGGGGAAATCATATGAACACGAACAAAAACACCATGGCTGCGTTTCTCTCTCTGACCGTTCTATGTGCTTTATCAGGCGGTGCGAGTCAGGTGTCGGCTGCGGGGGGACAGGACAAGCCCAAGAGTGAGATGTCGCGACAGCCCGGAGACGATGCTAACCTGCCGAATGGGGTGATTGGCGTGTCCCTGCACGTCGGAGCGGAACGTATCGGCGCTCCGGCTTCGTTGTATGTGGCGCATGTACATCCAGAGGGCCCTGCCCAGCAAGCGGGCCTCAAGCACGGAGATGAAGTGGTGACGGTGGACGGTGCGGTGGTCATTGGTAAGACCTATGAGCAGGTCGTGAAGATGGTGCGAGGGGAAGCGGGCACGACGGTGAAACTGGGCGTGAAGGGAGATGGGGGTGCGCGCGAGATGGCGATCACGCGTATCGCCAGCGAATCACTCTATAAGGGCGAGAAGGGATCGCACGGTGGTCCGGCGCGATAGGGGTGACTCTATGATCGACAGCCTCAAGATAATCGGAGCTCTTGGACTAATGACCGTACTTGGCGGGTCGCCTGCGTTTGGTGAGCAGGCTGGCGTTGCGGCTGGGTCAATGCGGACCAGCCTGGCGAAAGCGCATATCTATCTGGTGGCCGGCGATTACCGTCGGGCGCTGGAGACTTGCCAGAGAGAAATCGACGACGCGCCTTCCGTCGAGGCCTATATCCATTTGACCTATGTGTTCCACGCGATTGATGCCTACTTAGACCATCTGTCTCGGGAGGAACGATGGATGACGGTCGAGCAGTTGTATCTGAATCTTGCCTACAAGGACCCGCAAGATTTGATCGATCCTCCCGGTGGGCTAGCCCGTATGGCAAAGGAGATGATTCAGACCGGCGTCCATCAACAATCTGACGTGAGCGCCGCGATGGCCACCCGTCTGAACAAGAGCGTGGCCGATCGGTTATGGCAGCAACAGGCGCAATGGCGTAAGACCAATCCAGACATGTGGTGGAGTGGCATCCCTGACGCATGGCGTTAAATCGAGCGGAACATCGAAGAACGGTCGGCTTCCGCCTGAGTGAAGCCACGATGCGCAAGGCACGGGGCTGGCTGGACTTCACAATACCTTCCTATGCCTTGAGGCGGATGGGGATAGACCCTTTTCACGGATAAGGATCCAGCAGCGAGCGAGGGACTACATTCCGGTATCGGAGGGGTCGCACTGATAAGAGTGGTTGTCTGGCTAAGACGGGATCTGCGGCTACAAGATCAGCCGGCACTCACGACCGCCTGCGCAGAGTGCGCCGACGCGTCGTTTCTCATCAAGGACCTCCGGACCGATTGCAAAGCGGAGAGCGTTATTTCATGCAGCGGCTCATCGATGCCGACCTCGCAGCCAATGGCGGCAATTGACAATGGGCCGCCTCGACCGGGACGGACTCTATGTCGGGGTACAGAATTTTCAATCCCCTGCTGTAGAGCAGGAAATTCGATCCGCAAGGCGTCTGCATCCGGCAGTGGATTCAGGACCTTGCGGCCATTCAGACTGACCGCATTCCTGCGCCGCATTTGATGAGCCAGGAAGAACAGAGCCTGGCCGGACGCGGTATTGGTACAGACGATCCTTCGCCGATTGTGAATCACAGGGAAGCCCGCGAGGAATAATTTGGCTCTTGGCAAGCAGCAGGGGAAGAGATGACGACCGCGCCACTCCGTCTCGGTATCAGTCGTTGCCTCCTCGGAGACGAAGTCCGTTTCGATGGGGGACATAAGCGGGACGATTTTCTGACGGAGCAGTTGAGCCGGTATGTAGAGTGGATCCCCGTCTGTCCAGAGGTAGAAGCTGGCCTCGGCACGCCCCGGGAAGCGATGAGGCTGGTTGGTGACCCTCGCCATCCACGCCTCGTGACCATTACGAGTGGAACAGACCATACGCGTGCGGTTGAGAGGATGATCACGAATCGTATTCACGAACTCAAGGAGCTGGGCCTGTCAGGGTACGTTTTTAAAAAAGGCTCGCCGAGCTGTGGCATGGAACGGGTGCGTGTGTACAATGACCATGGAGTGCCGGGCCGGAACGGAGTCGGGCTATTTGCGCGAGCCTTTACTGAGCAGTTCCCACTGATCCCGGTCGAGGAAGAAGGACGGCTTTGCGATCTTACGCTCCGGGAGAATTTTATCGAGCGCGTCTTCTGTTACCGCCGCTGGCAGGATCTTGTGCAGCGTGGAGTCACGAGGCAGTCCCTGATGCAATTCCATACCATTCACAAGTATCTGCTGATGGCCCATAGCATGCAGTACTCTCAAGCTATCGGTCGGCTGGTCGGTCAGGCTTATCAGCACCCTCCCAAGGAACTCGTTCGACGCTATGGGGAACTGTTCATGAATGCATTGGCTATGAAGGCGACGGTGCGCAAGCATGTGAACGTGCTCCAGCACATCCTGGGGTATTTCAAGGATCGGCTCGGGGCGCACGAAAAAGCCGAGCTGTTAGGCGTGATCGGCGATTATTACCATGGGTTCGCGCCATTGATTGTCCCTATGACGTTGGTCAAACACTACGTCAAGATCTTCGAGGTGAACTACATCCTGGATCAGGTCTATCTCAATCCGCATCCGAAGGAGCTTATGTTGCGCAATCATGTGTAGCAGGCTGTATGTGAAGAAAGGAGTCAGGGAATGGCGACTATTGTGCGCGGAGTGATTCTGGTTGGTCATGGCGGGATTCCCAAAGATTGCCCGCAGGAATTGATCACGAAACTGAAGCGGTTGGAGACTCAGCGGAGGGCCGCGAAGATGCCGCCCTCCCCGGAAGAAATCGAACTGGATGCCAAGATCCGCCGGTGGCCGAGGAACGCAGAGACAGAACCCTACCAAGCTGGTCTCGAAACAGTAGCGGCACGCCTTCGTGTTCAATTGGACGGGGCGCTCTTTGCTGTGGCCTACAATGAGTTTTGCGCCCCGACGTTAGAAGAGTCAGTGGAAGAATTGATTAGGAGAGGCGCGACCCACATTACCGTGACCACGACGATGTTCACTCCCGGCGGGTCACACTCTGAGATTGAGATCCCCGAGATCCTTGAACAGCTCCGGAAGCAATACCCGGATGTGGTGCTCCGCTATGCCTGGCCGTTTGACATGAATCTTGTGGCGAACACCTTGGCAGAGCAGGTGAAGCGATTTTCCTGAACAGGGTTGGAAGATGTATCTGCACGGCAAAGGGAGAAATTAATTTAAAGTGGGAAGATTCGTTTTTGGTCCTCACCGAGTGTACAATGGGGCCGCGTTTTAGGAAAATAATCGAGTCATAGGATGTTGACCCTCAAAGCTGAGCTAGCGAAAGCCTTCCATGAGACCCAATCATTTAAGTGGGACCCCATTACAGGGTTCACACTCGCCTCTGGTTTGAGAAGCCCCTTCTACGTCGATTGCCGGTCTCTAATGGCCCATCCTGGATCGCGTCGTCTCGTGGCCAACCTGGCGTGCGAGGCGCTCCGGCCTGTCGAACTCACCTGTCTAGGGGGACTGGAAATCGGGGCGATTTCCATTGCCACCAGCATATCGGATTTTGCCTTCGCGGCTCAGCCGCCGCGAACGTGGCGGACTTTCGTGGTGCGAAAGCAGGCGAAGGATCATGGGCTCGGGAAACTCATCGAAGGAGCGTTTCAGCCAGGGGACCGAGCGGTGATTGTCGATGATGTGCTGACAAGCGGGGGATCGCTTCTTAAGGCTGTTGCAGCTGCCAGAGGTGCCGGCCTGGTTGTGACGCATGCCCTGGTGATCGTTGATCGGAAGGAACAGGATGGAAGGCATAAGGTTGAAACTGAAGGGCTGACCCTCGTGAGTCTGCTGACCATCGACGACCTGACCAGCGCGCAACCAACTCGCTCCTAGCAGGATGCTGAAAAAGTCCGCCAGCGGCGTTCTTGCATCGTTCAGACCCTCAACGTACAGAAGAGAACCTCTCGGATGCTGGAATCACTGAAGGGGCTTTTCCGTTCGCCAAGATCCATTCGAGGGGCGAACGGCTCACACGAAGTGCGGTCTGTACCTCCTCGGCCCTTCACTCGCTGCGGCCTTGCCCGCGGAACGGCGCGTCTTGGCGCGCCGGGGTTGGGCGGGTGAGAAGTCTGGCCTTTTTGAGCATCCTGCGGGAGTGTTCTCCTGTTGTGCCGCTCGACTGAGCTCATCGCAGGCACACGTGCGGACCATTGAAGTTCTAGCATGCCACAATAGTTTTTCAGCGGCCTGCTAGGTTTCCGGCGAGCGCGTACCTTACTTGCACTGAAACTGAATGCCCCACCGACGCTCTTGCACGAGCTCCTGCGCCCCTTCAACCGAGCCGGCCATGCGAGACCGACCTTTGGCTTCCCCTTCCCGCAAGATGGTATAGGGTCCGCCGCATTTTTCCTTCATAAGAGCGAGGGCATCTTGCCGAAACGATGACAGCATCGATCCTTGTTCTCCCTTGAAGGGATAAGCGACAACCCCTCCGTCTTCCCTTTCCTGAATCAGTTTTGCCCCCTCGGCACAGCCGGCCAAGACGAGAACGAGGAGTACGAGGCTTGACCAGATCTTCGTGCGGTCCCTATCATATTGATGAGAGTGATTGCTGTCGCACGATTCACCGCCCTGTCTGTAAAGGAGGCCAATCATGACCATGCGCATTGTCATCACCGTTGTCGGTCTGTTTCTGCTGTCCACGGTCTCGATCAGTGGCGTGTCAGCCGATCATTCCTACTTGCTCACAGTCCAGCAGCTGCGTGCGGGGTTGACCAAGGCGCCCTCGATCGCCCAGAAGGGTTTCACTTTGATCGATGTCCGATCTGCGGAAGAGCATGCGACAGGATTCATTCCCGGAACCGATCTGAACATCGACTTCAGGGAAATTAAGGCCCGGCATCGGGAGATTGGGGCACAGCCAGAGGACCATCTGGTTGTCTATTGCCAGTCCGGCCATCGAAGCAACATTGCGGCAGAAACGCTGGCCGACTTGGGCTACCGTCATGTCTACAACCTCACCGGCAGCATGAATGCCTGGCTCGCAGCCGGCTTTCCGGTGGAATCGGGGCGCCGTTAGCTCGACTCCCATCTGAAGAGTTCATCTGTCTATGGTCTTGGCATCGGCTTGTTTCCGGCGAGGGCTGATCCCGATCACGGCTGGAAGTCCAACGTGGGTGGTGGTGCTCCCTTCTAATAGGGGTATCCAGCTGTGGACGCCGGCCATCTTGGACGTGGTTTGTCGGAGCGAAGGGCTCACGGCGACGTCGGAAGAGGATCCTCCATCCATAGCCATAACCTGGCGCAGAGAGGGAAAGGCATCCCGCAGACATTCCCCAAGGGCATGGAGTGACACCACTTCCGTGGTCTTGAGGACGAGGAGATGGCCGTTGCTTTGTTCTGCGACCAGGGTCTGATGTGCGCGTTTCCCGGTTTGACGCACACGGACTTTTCCTGTCCGGTCAAGAAGCATGAGGGATTGCGCCACCTCTCGATAGGAAGGTTGTCGTTCGTCGAAGGTGTCAAAGGTCAAGTCCAGGACTCGCGCTCGGTGTGAACGATCCTCCGCCGGTTCCGCCACAAACAGTCCCAGCCACGTGGTGTGCCGCTTGCTCCCCAGCGAGCGGCCGTTTCCATAGAGCAGCCCGAGATATGCATAGTTCTCACGGAAGAGCCCGGCATTGAATACCAGGTCGTGGCCGGTTCGTTCTTGCCATTGGCGAATATCGAGCGGGTCCGAGAGACCGTCTTGCTGATAGTAGTGCACGGTAAACCGATAGCGATCGGGATCGATCTCAATGGCGACCAACGGCGCGACGTCCGGGCATTGCGTTTGAGGATTCCAGACAGAGATGGATAAACCGTCTCCGAGTTGATCCCCTGTGAGGGCCTGAGCCGTTGTCGTCGGGGGTCCGCTGAACATGACGAAGATGATACCCAGTAGAAACCGAGCGACATGGGCGAAGGGAAGAGACCGGTGGAAGCTGTTGTCCGGTACCATAGTGTCTCAAGATCGAGTATAGAGAGAGCAGATATGTAGCGTCAATTCAGTCGAGGAAGAAGGGCAACGGCTTCGATGCGAGCCTCGCATGGTCAGCGCAGGGTTTTTTGGGGTGTCGATGGAGGGGCGCCCGTCCTGTCTGATGGCGTGGTGGCATCGAGCAGGCTGCGGACCGCGCGGGCGAGGACTTCAGGAGTGAAGGGCTTTTGCAAGAAACTGCTCATGCCTTCTTCTTGTCCGGTCATGACGCCGAGGTCATCCATATACCCCGACATGAATAGAGTACGTAAATCCGGCTTGATGACGGAGAGATGTTGTGCCAGTTCGCGTCCGCCCATGCCTGGCATCACGACGTCGGTCAGGAGAAGCTGTAATGATCCTGCTTGTTGCGTCGCCAGTAAGCAGGCTTCGACTCCGTTCTTGGCTTCTACGACTCGGTAGCCCAGCTTCCGTAGTTCGTCTCGCACGAGCATACGTACGCTTGGTTCATCTTCTACCACGAGAATCGATTCCGTGCCTCTCTGGGGACGTCCAGCCGGTTCGGTCGGCGCGGTGGTGAGGATGTCGGACTCGATGCTCGGGAAATACAGGTCGAAGCGCGTGCCATGCCCCACTCGGCTGGTGACATCGATGGCACCACCGCATTGGGTGACAATCCCAAATACTGTGGAGAGGCCCAAGCCGCTGCCTTTCCCTTCCCCTTTCGTTGTGAAAAAGGGCTCAAAGATATGGGATTGTGTCTGACGGTCCATGCCACAGCCGGTATCGCTGACGGCCAACCGGACATAGGGAGCTGGCGGCAATGGAGTAAGATGATAGACCGGGCTACGGGTGAGTTCGACCTGGGCCGTTTCGACCGTGAGCGTTCCACCATTCGACATGGAATCCCGCGCATTGACGACGAGATTGACCAGGACCTGTTCAAGCTGGGCCTGGTCGGCTCGGAGCCGTCCGTTCGTCGGGTCGAGTTTGGTGACGAGGCGGATGTCCTCGCCGATCAGTCGACGCAGCAGACTCTCTAAATTTGTGATGGCGGTATTGAGCGAGATGACTTTCGGGTCCAGCGATTGTTTGCTACTGAACGTGAGCAGTTGCCGGATCAACGTTGCGGCTCGTTCGCCGGCCTTCAGTGTTTCATCGATCTTACCGCGAAGAGGGTGTCGAGGGCCAAGTTCCGTCGAGAGGACTTGGCTGTAGCCCATGATGACGGTCAGGAGATTATTGAAATCGTGGGCGATCCCTCCGGCCAACCGGCCGACCGCTTCCATCTTCTGGGATTGCCGAAACTGTTTCTCGCTCTGTCGAAGGGCCTCTTCAGCCCGTTTCCGCTCGGCACGGTCATTGAGTTCACGTAATGCGCGCTGGACCGAAGGCACTAACCGTCCGAGTCGTTGCTTGAGCACATAGTCCGTCGCGCCCTGATGCATGGCGTCGATCGCCAATTCCTCTCCGATGGTGGCCGAGACAAAGAGAAAGGGCACGTCGGGGCAATGCTGGCGTGCCAAGCCGAGCGCCGTCATGCCGTCGAAGCCCGGGATCGAATAGTCCGCCAGGATGAGGTCCATCCGGCCTTCTTTGAGGGCCGCCATAAATGCTTGACGCGTGTCGACGAGTTGCGACTGACAAGGGATATCGCCCTCCATCAGAGTGGTGGTAATGAGTTCTGCATCGACCGGATTGTCCTCAAGTTGGAGTAGGCGTAACGGGGTTTTCACAAGTCCTTTGTGGGGAGACTATTTGATCCGTTCAGAATATTCGGGTGGCGGTTCATTGATGACGCCCCAAAAGACACCGAGTTCTTTCACGGCCTTGATGAACTGGTGAAACTCAACCGGCTTCACGACATAGGCATTGGCGCCCAAGGCATAGCTTTGAGCCAGATCGCGTTCCTCACGCGAGGATGTGAGCATGACGACGGGAATCGGTTTCAAATTGACGTCGTTCTTAATCGTTCTCAAGACCTCGAGCCCGTCGACTTTGGGCATCTTGAGATCCAGGAATACGACCACTGGATTGCCATGCTGTCTTGAGGCAAAGACGCCGCGACAATAAAGATAGTCGAGGACTTCCGCTCCGTCGTGGCAGACTACCACTTTGTCGGCGATGTGATGTTCTTCCATGGCGGCCAGCGCAAGCTCGGCATCGCGCGGGTTATCTTCCGCGAGCAGGATGGGCTTGATAGTGGTCATCTGGAGGCCCTCGCGAGCGGGACCGAAAAGTAGAAGGCGGCCCCTTGATCCAGCGCCCCTTCAGCCCATGTTCGTCCACCATGCCGATGGATGATTCGGCGTACGTTTGCGAGACCGATGCCGGTGCCTTCAAACTCATCGTTCCGGTGGAGTCGCTGAAAGACGCCAAATAGCTTGTTCACATACTGCATGTCGAATCCCACCCCATTGTCACGTACGAAGATCTCAACTTCCGCTGGATTTCGTTTGTTGGCGCCGATCTCGATCTTGGTCTCCGGCCTCGTGGCGGTGAATTTCAGCGCATTGGAGATCAAATTCACGAATACTTGGCGCAACATCGCCGGATCTCCCAAGACTTCAGGTAACGGATGCATTGTCCAGGAGATTGTCCGCCCTTGCAAGTCAAGACGTAAATCGTGAAGGACGGTCTTGACGAGTTGATCCAAGTTCACCGTCGTGCGGAGCATGTCCTGGCGGCCCATACGGGAAAAGACGAGCAGGTCGTCGATCAGTTGTCCCATCTGTTTCGCGGAGTCCGAGATCGTCTGCAGATAGCGCCGTGCCTTGTCGTTAAGTGTCTCCCCGGCCGCCTTGGACAAGAGGGCCGCATATCCATCGATATGACGAAGCGGGGCGCGCAGGTCATGTGATACGGAATAACTGAACGCTTCCAATTCTTTATTGGCAGCCTGGAGCAGCTCACCTCGACTTTGCAGCTCCGTGGCCACGCGCCTCCGCTCGGTGACATCGTGATGGATCAGAAAGTACACGGAGGCCAAGAGCATTAATTGCAGGAGTGCACCGAGCCCGAGCAAGGCGATCGTGTTTCTTGTGCTTCCAGCGGATTGAGCCACGCGCAGCAAGAGTGCTCGTTGCTCGGCCGAGTCAAGTTCCATCATCAGATGATGGATTCCCTCAAGCTCGTTTTTTGCCGCACCGGAGAGAGCGAGGTGGCGGACGGCGTCATAGCCACGCTTCTCACGCTGGGTGATGGCTCCGGCCTCCGCTCTTAATTGCTTGGCGATAAGCTGTTCGAGTGCTGCCACGCGAGCCTGTTGTTCGAGTCCCCCGCCTGTCAGGCTTCTGAGATACCGAAGGTAATCGGGCATTTGTTCGACAACGGTCCGGTAGGATATGAGGTACGACTCATCGCCGGTGACGAGATAGCGCCGATGGCCACTTTCAGCGGCGCCGAGGGCTTCTCCGACTGAGTCGAGCAGCTGCACCAATTCATGACTCTTGGTATCGAGCAGGCTGTTCTCGATCAAGATGGCGGTGTTGCGGTAGGAGATGGCACTGATGACAACAATTCCGGTAAAGACGAGTCCGAACCCGGCAAGGACACGTCGCTCGATCGACCAATGGGTGAACCACTCCATGAGCCAGCCGGTTTTTGGAGCCGGCGCCGGACCACCCTCGGGAATCGGTTCTGATCGAACGGATGCGGGCGTGGTTGGACGTTCCTGCGTAACGGATTCCATTGGTTCAAGCGTGCGCGGGCCTGGGAATATAAGGCAATGTGTTAGAAACTGTACCCTCCTCCGGAACACCCTGCAAGGAATATTTAGCAGAATGCCCGCTGGGGAACCGTCGTTAGGGACTTAACCGCCGAATGGGATGACGGCAGGTGGTACGGCTAGAGATGCGGTTGGATTAGCCAGGTTCGAAAACATCAAGATGGCTGAAACAACCCAGTCGGTGAAGGGCTGTGGATAGACGCCGATCACGAGGGTGCCGGCGAGACAGACGTACACCACGGCTTTGATCGGACCCGAGACCTTGAGGGGTGATGGATCGTGGGGTTCGCTGATGTACATTTTCTTCACGACGATGAGATAGTAGTACATGGAAATGACGATGTTGATGAGTCCCACGGTGATGAGCGTGTAGAGCCCTTCCTTCATGGCCGCCACAAAAATGTAGAGTTTGCCGATGAAGCCTGCCAACGGGGGCACGCCGGCCAGCGACAAGAGAAAAATCAACATCGAAAAGGCAAGAAAGGGCGACCGCCTGCCCAGGCCGCTGTAGTCATCGATTTCCTCACTGCCGATGGCTTCGCTGACGGCGATAATAATAGCGAAAGCGCCGAGATTAGCGAACAGATAGGTCAGGAGGTAGAACAGAATCGCGTCGCTCCCCATCTTCGTACCGGCCGCGAGACCGATCAGCACGTTGCCGATCTGAGCGATACCGGAATAGGCCAAGAGCCGTTTCATGTTTTTTTGGGCAATGGCCACGATGTTGCCGTAGGTCATGGACAGGATGGATGCGGCAACGAGCAGCAGGACCCAGATTGGCTTAAAGGTCGCCAAGGCGACGAAGAACATTCTCAGGAGGATGGCAAAGGCCGCTCCCTTGGGTGCAATCGAAAGGAATGCCGTCACCGGCGTCGGCGATCCATGATAGGTGTCGGGAATCCACGAGTGGAAAGGCACGGCGCCGATTTTGAATCCTAATGCGCCGAAAATCAGCAGGAAGCCAATGGCCAATCCCGGTGTGGCCTGTGCCGCCTTCATATCGGAAAACACCAGTTTGCCTGTTTCTCCGTAGACCAAGCTGATGCCGTAAGCGAGGAGGCCTGCGGCGAAAACACCCAGGATGAAAAACTTGATACCCGCTTCGTTCGAGGCCATGTCCTCGCGGAGATACGCAACGAGGACATAGAAGCCGAAGGTGGAAAATTCCAAGGTGACGAAGACCGACAGCAGGTCGTTGGCGGAGGCCATAAACATCATTCCGAGGGCCGACATCACGATCAGGAAGTAATATTCCCCACGGAAAAACTTGAATCGATGGATGTAATCGATGGAGGCCAGAATGACGAGGATCGTCGATCCGACGATGAACATCTTGAAGAACAGGGCCATCCGGTCGAGGACGAACATGTTCGCGAAGAGGGTCCCGGTGAGGCCGGTAACATTGAACCAGGCTAGGCAGCCGAGGGTGGCGACGAGCCCGACGATGCTGAGATAGGCTAATCGTTCGTTGGGCAGCCGAGGGAACAAAAAATCAATAATCAGGATGAGACATAGCCAGAACGTGAGCAGGATCTCCGGTAGTAGCAGAAAGAGATCGGAAAGAGACATCGTGAGCGAAAAGTTCATTGATCGCTCCGTGAGGCGTGAGGCGTAGGGGGTATTGGGTTGTTGGCAAGAAGTTGGGCGTCATGGGTTCCGGCAGGGCCTGGCACCTCACGCGTGACACCGAATCCCGCACCCGAGCCTGCAATCGGCACGACGTGGGTGATCTTGGCGATTAAGGGATCGACGCCCGACCGCACCACGTTATAGAGGTGCATGGGAAAGAAAAAGAACCCGACGCTGACGGCGATCATGATCAAAAGCGGAAGACGGTCAGCCACGGCAACGGCATCGTGCGCATGACTGTACTTCTGATCCATGGGTCCGTAGAAAAGCCCGCGCATCATCTTGAACAGGTAGGCCAGAGTCAACACGATGCCGACCACGGCGACGATGACTTGGAACGGATACTTGTTCCAACTGCCGACGATGATCATGACTTCGGCGATGAAGTTCACGGTGCCGGGCACTCCGACCGAGGCCATGCAACCGACCACGAAACAGCCGGAGATGAACGGCATGCGATTGGAGAGCCCGCCGAGTGAGGGAATGTCGCGAGTGTGCGTCTGATCGTACACCCACCCGGCCATGGCGAAGAGCATGCCCGTAGCCATAGCGTGAGCGAACATATACATCACCGCGCCGGTCAAGCTGATGTAGTCCAAGGCGGCCATGCCTAAGAAGACATAGCCCATGTGACTCGAACTGGAATACCCGATGACGTACTTCGTATCTTTGGCATAGAACGCCACGAACCCGCCATACACGATACTGAACATGCAGAGCACGGCCGCGATGGGCATGAGTTCCCTGGTGGTCTCCGGCAGAATCTCAAAGGCCACTCGGATGATGGAAAAATGGCCGAGCTTCATCAGCACACCCGCGTGCAACATGCTCGTGGCGGCTGGCGCGGCTGCGTGGCCTACAGGAGACCAGGAGTGCAGCGGCCACAGCGGGGCGATCGAGGCAAAGCCGAAGAAGATCAGCAGCCAAATAATCTTGTCCAGCGTCGTGCCCAGGACCGGGATGTTCATCAACTTGGCCTGTTCACGCAGGACCAGAATGTCGAAGGTATTGAGCCCCGAGTATTTGTAGATCAGCAAGATGCCCATCAACGCCACGACGGCAAAGGCCGAGAGGAACAGCACCAGTTTCATCGCGGCGTATTCTTTGCTGTTGGATCCGAAGTTGAAGATGAACCCGACCGAATCCCGCTGTTTGAGGCCTTCCGGATCTGTCATCTCGTTGTACTTTTTCGTGTGGCTTCCCCACATGCCCAACAAGAGGTACATGGGGATCACGGACATTTCGTAGAAGAAGTAGAGGAAGAACAGATCCAACGACATGAAGACGCCGATCGTGGCGGCAGCGAGGATGAGCAGCCAGATATAGAATTCTTTCGCCCGGTCTTTGATGTGCCAGGAAACGAAGATTCCTGCGAACAGCAAGATGGCTGATGCCAGGACTAGCGGGGTACCGATCCCGTCCACCCCGAGGTGGAGCGAGATGCCCAGTTGTCGAGACCATTCGAATCGCTGGACGAATTGGAATCCCCCTTTCACGTGATCGTAGGAGTAGAACAGGTAGAGTGAGGCGAGCAGGCAGACGAAGGCCGATCCCGCCGCGATGCTCCGCACGAGCGTCGCTTGCCGATTGGAGACGAAGATGAGCGCGATGGCTCCTATAAAGGGGGCAAACAGGATATAGAGCAGTGTGTAGTCACTCATATACGAATTAATCCACCTTGATCTGCGTCTTGGACTCGATCGAAGCCACGGTCCCCCGTTCCAGTCGATCGACTAACGCCTGCACCGATCCGTTCATCATTTTCAAGAAAGGAGCGGGATAGAGGCCGATCCAGAGGATCATGACCGACAAGGCCGACGCGATAAGAACTTCGCGGGGATGGAGATCACGGATGGAGTCCTTGACGGCTTTGCCGATCGGTCCCAGCATCGCCCGCTCGTAGTACCAGAGAAAATATGCCGCGCCGAAGATGACGCCGGTGACTGCAATCCCACCATACAGCCAATTGGTCTTGAAGGTTCCCAAGAGGATGAGGAATTCACCGACGAAGCCATTGGTGCCTGGCAAGCCGATCGATGCCAGTCCGATGAGCAAGAAAAAACTAGCGAGCAGGGGGGTTTGTTTGGCCATGCCGCCGAATGAGCTCAGTTGAGTGGTCTGCTGACGTGAGTAAAGAAAGCCCGCGATAAAGAACAAACCCGCCGTACTGAATCCCAAGTTGATCATGGTGAGCAGACTGCCCTGGAGCCCCTGATAGTTGAGGGCGAACAGGCCGATCACCACGAACCCGAGGTGACTGATGCTGCTGAACGCCAGGAGCCGGCGAAAATCTTGCTGGATCAGCGCCATGATGGCCCCATAGAGAATCGCGGCCAATCCAAGCGTCATGGTGACCATGACGACGGTCTCACTTTTGGATGCTTCCGGGAGCAATGGGATGCTAAACCGGATGAAACCGAACGTTCCGAGTTTCAGCCCAGCCAGCACCACCGCCATCCCGATCGGTCCTTCGAGGAGAGCATCAGGGAGCCAGGTATGGAATGGGAACACCGGCGCCTTGAATGCAAAGCCGAGGAACAACAGCCAGAAAATGAGGATTTGTTGACTGAGCGGGACGGGCACTGACAGTAGTTCCAACAAATCGAACGAATAGGTCGGTTCCACATGGCGGAGCGTCGCCCACTGGTGATAATTGATGTCCAACAGGGCGATGCCCACCAACATGAAGACGCTTCCAAGCAAGGTGTAGAGCACATATTTCAGTGCCGCGTAGTGCCGCTCCGCTCCTCCGCCCCAGAGTTTGATCAGAAAGTAACTGGGGATGAGCATCAGTTCCCAAAAGACGAAGAAGAGGATCAAGTCAATGGAGAGGAAGACCCCCATCGTGGTGGTTTCAAGCGCGAGGAGCGCCATCATGTAGAGTTTCACTTGATGGCGGACCGTGTCCCAGGAATAGATGACGATCAGGACGGTAAGGAACGCCGTGAGCCCGACGAAGAGCACACTGATCCCATCAACCGCGAGATGGTAGCTGACCCCGAGGGCGGGGATCCAGGGCACGTGTTCGGAAAACTGCATGGCTGCCGACTCGGGAATGAATCGTAAGAGTACGAATACGGAGAGGGCTAACTCCACGAGTGAAATCGTCAAAGCGGAGGTCCGGACCATGTCCTCGTCGTCGAATAACCATAGGACGACAGCTCCGATGACGGGGAGAAAAAGAACACAGGTAAGAATCGGAAATGTTGATGCCAGTTCTTCTAACATGACCGTGCTCTACAGTTGCATGATGAGCTGAATGACGACTGCAAGCAGGAACAGCCCTGCTACAATGATGGCGGCATAATGATGCACCATCCCACTCTGCAGCTGCCGCCACTGGCGGGAGACTAGATGGTTGCCATAACCGATCACGTTGAGGCCGCCGTAGATCACGTATTTCTCCATCCAGGTCGAACCGGCTGCGCCCAATTCAGCCATGCGTGCGACGGCGCGCACGAGGCCGTCGATCACGGTGCGGTCGAACCAGTCGAGCAGAAGGCCCCATTTCTTGATCGGCTCCACCAATAGCAGGTCATAGAGTTCATCGACGTAGTACTTGTTGAGTAAAGCCGTGTACACCGCCTGGAACTTTGCGGCCAGGCGCTCCGGCGCGGATGGATTCACGCTATAAAAATAGTGTGCGAGGCCCCAGCCCAGCAATGCAATCCCTGTGGCAATCATCATGAGCGTCAATACGAGTCCCGTGCCTACGTCATGCTCCCCTCCCGGGCCCACGACCGGCGCGAGGAATTGGTGGAGCCAGCCATGTTCGGGAGGAAATCCCAGGAATCCGCCCACAATGGACAGGACACCCAAGGCCATTAACGGACCGACCATCACCATAGGGGACTCATGCACGTGTTCTTCTGTGTGATGGTCTATGCGAGACGTGCCATAAAAGGTCAGATAGGTCAGGCGGAACATGTAGAACGCGGTGAGAAACGCGCCGAGGGCCGCCATCCCATACAATAGATAGTGATGGTGCGTGAAGGCATGAGCCAGGATTTCGTCTTTGCTCCAGAACCCTGCCAACGGAGGAATGCCCGCGATGGCCACCGTGCCAATCAGAAACAGCCGATAGGTCCATGGGATTTTCGAGCTGAGGCCGCCCATCTTTCGAATGTCTTGCTCACCTGAGAGCGCATGGATCACCGATCCGGCTGAGAGAAACAAGAGGGCTTTGAAGAACGCATGGGTCATGAGGTGGAATATGGCAGCCGTATAGGCGCCGATCCCGCATCCGAGAAACATGTAACCGAGCTGGCTCACCGTCGAATAGGCCAAAACGCGCTTGATGTCCGTTTGCACGAGGCCGATGGTGGCGGCAAACAAAGCCGTGAGGCCGCCGATGATGCCGACGATTGTCATGGCCGTCGGCGACAGATCGAAGATGGCATGGTTCCGCACGATCATGTAGACCCCGGCCGTCACCATCGTTGCCGCATGAATAAGGGCGCTCACAGGTGTCGGCCCCTCCATCGCATCCGGGAGCCAGGTATAGAGGGGGATTTGGGCTGATTTGCCGACCGCTCCGACGAGAAGGCAGAGAGCGATCGCTGTGGCCATGTCCGGTGAGAGCTGGCTGACCTGGGGAAAGATATTTGTATAGTCGAGCGTCTTGAAATTGATGAAGATAAGGAAGATGGCCAAAAGGAAGCCCGCATCGCCGATGCGGTTCACTACAAAGGCTTTCGAGGCGGCCTTCGCGGCGGATATCTTATCATAGTAGTAGCCGATCAACAGATAGGAGCAGAGTCCAACCCCTTCCCAGCCGATGAAGAGCACCACATAGTTATTCCCCATGACGAGGAGCAACATGGAAACCATGAAGAGATTCATGTAAGTGAAGAACCGCGTGAATCCGTCTTCCCCATGCATGTAGCCGACGGAATAAACGTGTATCAGGAATCCGACCCCCGTGATCACGAGCAGCATGATGCATGTAAGAGGATCGACGAGATAGGCCAGATTGATGGTGAGGTCGCCGCCAAAGATCCATTGATAGGCGATGACTTCGTGAGGCGTGCCGGTCCGTATAATGTCGACAAACACGACGATCGTGCAGAGGAACGACAACCCCACCGATCCCCAGGCAAGCCGGTGTGCGACTTCGTGGGAATACCGCCTGCCCGCAAGGCCGTTCAGGATCACGGCCAGCAGAGGGAACACCGGAACGAGCTTTATAAGTAGATCGGTCACGTTACCACTTTAAGAGGTTCATCTCGTCCACGTTCGTGGAGATCTTTCCACGGAATACGACGATGATGATGGCCAGCCCGATAGCCGCTTCCCCTGCTGCAATGGCGATGACGAAGAGGGCCACCAGTTGGCCCGCCATTGATTCCAGGTAATAGGAAAAGGCGACGAGGTTGATGTTTGCCGCGTTCAGCATAATCTCGACAGACATCAGCACGATGATGAAGTTCCGTCTGATCAATACGCCGAGCAGGCCGGTGATAAAGAGTACGGCGCTGACGGCGATATATGCACTTAGAGGAACCATGGACCTCGTGGCTTACGAACGATGAACCGTAAAAATAGAGTGGCGGTCCTGCTGTACCCGTCGAACCCCTCACCCCTCACGTTTGTCAGTGATCGGCTTGGGCGTTTTCGCCAGCACGATCGCTCCGATGATGGCGCCCAAGAGGAACACCCCGACGATTTCGAACTGCAGCAGATAATCACTGAACATCTTGATCCCGACCGCATAGGTATCGCCGTCCTGGAGTACCGCCACGGCAGGTGCATCTCCCTTTGCGCCTCCAAAGGGTGAACGGAGCATGAGGGCACACACATACAATGATCCAATGGCTGCCGGCGGCAGAAAATAGAGGTATGAGGAGTGGAAATACCGATCGTCGGTTTTCAAGTTCAAGAGCATCAGTACGAAGAGGTACAAGACGAGGATCGCACCGGCGTAGACGATGACCTGCACGGCCCAGAGGAACTCGGCATTGAGGAGAATGAAGAGTCCGGAGACATGGAGCAACAAAGCCAGGAGCGCCAGGCCGCAATGCACCGGATGCTTGAGCGCGACCGTCAAGACGCCCGCAGCAATACTGGCCAGCGCGAAATAGGTAAAAAAAACCAAAACCATCGATCGACTTAGCCCAGATGCTTGGGTGGTGGTTGGGTCGGTTTCAGCACCGATTGCGGAAAGTAATACCGGTATTCCCGACTTTCCTCAACGTTCTTTTCTTGATTATGCGCGTACAAGTATTTCTTTGCATCGTCGAGGTGGCGCTCGCCGATGTCATAGAGCCGCTTCTTGTCGAACAGCAAGGTGCGTTTATCGTGGGTCGAGTACTCGTACATCTTCGTCATGGCCAGCGCGTTGACCGGACAGGCCTCGACACAATAGCCGCAAAAGACGCATTTTGTAATGTCGATGTAGAACTCGCTGGCGAATCGTTGCAGCGGCCGCTCCGGGTCTTCCGAACTGATGACCTTGATGCAGCGTGACGGACAGGCGGCCTCGCAGAGGTCGCAGCCGACACAGCGTTCCTGGTGATCGTCATAGCGTAAGAGCGCGAGTGCTCCTCGGTGGGTGTCGGGAAGGGTCCGCTGTTCCCGTGGATACTGGAACGTGATGGGTTTGTGAAACATGTGCTTGAACGTGACCTTCATCGCGTCCCAGATCTCATAGAACAATGCGGCCTGGAGGATTTTTTTTATTAGCGCGATCACACGCATGGGCGTTTCCTGCTCCCTCTTAGGCCTTTTCGATCGTGACGCAGGTCCGCTTGAACGAGGGAACTCCGGTCGTCGGATCAACCTGGACCGACATCAGGTCTTTCACCGGCGGTTCATTGAAATGCTCCGGGAAGAAACAGGTTTGCGGGGCGATGGCTTGATCAGGTTGAACTGCCAATTGCATCGAACCTTGGTCCGACGTGACGCGCACCGTCGTCCCTTCACTCACTGCGAGCCGTTCCATATCTTGGGGATTCATTCTGAGCCGACCGGCATTGGGGGCGATCTTGATGAGCCCGGGAGCTTCGGTGGACATCTTACCGGAATGATATAGGATCTGTCCCATCAGCAACACGAAGGGTCGTTGGTTTTTACCGCCCCGGGGAGCGGGTATCCGATAACGTGTTGCCACATCGGCTGCATAGTTGTTTGAGAGATAGCGGTCCATCGTCGGTACAACCTGGCGTGGCTGCCCGAGGTTATAGTACCCAGGCAGCAACTTCATGATCTCGGCTTGAATATCGTTCGAGGATTCATACTCCCATTGGCAGCCCAGCGCGTTGGCCAGCGCCGTCATGATATGCCAATCCGGCAAACTTTCCCCGAGTGGATCCATGGCCTCACGGACGCGCAGTACTCGGCCTTCCAGATTGGTGAAGGTGCCGTCCTTTTCCGCAGAGGTACAAGCCGGCAGGACGGCATGCGCCATACGTGCGGTTTCGGTCAAGAATGGATCTTGGACGACAAGCAATTCCAGTCGATCCAACGCGGCGCGGACTTCCATCGATGCCGGCAACGTCGCAAGCGGATTTTCTCCGATCACATAGAGCGCGCGGATCTGGCCGTTCCTGCAGCGCTTGAGAATCTCGACGAGACTCCCACCTGAATCAGCCGCCGGCAGCGTGACGTCCCAAGCCTTGGCAAAACGATCGCGAGCAGTCTGATCGTTGAATGAGGCTTGACCCGGCAGGAATTCCGGCGCGACGCCCATATCTACGGCACCCTGTTCGTTCGGCTCCTCCGTCAGCGTACTCACCCCGCAGCCTGGTTGGCCCAACTTGCCGGTGATCCAGGCGAGGTCTATCAGTTTCAAGACGTTCTGATACCCATCAGGCTGGCGGACGATACCTTCAGCGCAGAGGATGATAGATCGAGGCGCTTCGGCAAAAATCGTCGCAGCCTCTTTCAGAGCCTCGACCGACATGCCGGTTTGCGCAGCCACCTGTTCCAATGATACGTGGCCCACAGCGCTCTTTAGAGCCTCAAAGGCTTTCGGGTGCTGCTTGGTGCTGTCCTCGTCGATCAAATCCAGTCCCAGGGTGGCCTTCACGAGCCCGTCGATCACGAGTCCTTCCGTTCCTGGTTTAATTAAGACGGGATGGGATGCGAGCTTGGCCATATTCGTGATGGCGGAATCGATGACCACCACTTGCGCTTTATAGACGCGAATCGCTTCTTTGATGCGCACGGCCGTGAGCGGGTTTGTCTCCGTGATGTTGGAGCCAATGATTATCACGGCTTTGGCTTTCGTCAAGTCTTCCCAGTCGTTCGGGCTTCGCCCGATCCCCAAGGCGTGCCGGGAGGCATGAACGAAGTTAAGATGGCCGTAGCGCGCGCTGCTGTCGAGATGGTTAGTCCGAAACCCGGCGCGCATGAGTTTCTGGAAGAGATAGAGCTCTTCGTTAGTGCAGCGGGCGGTGATCAGGCCGGCAATCGAATCTGGTCCATGCTTGCGTCGGATTTCTGAGAATCGATCGACCACCTGGTGCATGGTTTCGAGCCAAGGGGTTTCGACAAGCTGATTGCCTTTGCGGAGGAGCGGCTGCTTCAAGCGTGCGGCGCTGTCGATGTATTCGAACCCGAAACGCCCCCGCACACAGAGCCCTCCGTGTCCTTTGGCTGTGTCAGCCCGGTCACCCCATTTGTTCTTCCAGGACAGAGGCGAGGTCACACGCACGACTTCAGCGTCCTTGGTCTCAAGGTACATCTGGCAGCCATCCCCGCAATAATTACAGGTCGTGGTGGTTTTCTTTATCTGCCACGGCTTGTACAGGTATTTAGAGAATTTGTTCGTGATGGCGCCAACCGGGCAGACGGCAAGGCAGTCCCCGCAGAATTCGCAGGAGAGCGCGAGATCTCCCTTCGGTACGACTTGATTGAATCCGCCCTTCTTCATGAACTGGAGCGCGTCGATCATCAATACGTCTTTGCACACGTTGATGCACTCCGCGCAGGCAATGCAGCGGTTCATGTTAAAGTCGAGGACCGGGCTGCGCGTATCTTCCGGAATAAATTTCTGCTTCGCGTTGGCCAGGTTCGTGACCCCATGCTGGAAGGCCATATCTTGCAGTTCGCAATGGCCATCGGCGTCGCAGACCGGGCAGTCGAGCGGATGGACCGAAAGATGTTTTTCCACCGCTTTCTTTCGGGCCAGAAAGAGATCTTCCCCCTCGGTTCTGATGATCATGCCGGCTGTCGCCTTCGCGGTGCAGGAGCGAACCGGCGCCTTCTTGCCTTCCTGCATGACCAGACACATACCGCAGGAGCCGAAGGGATCGAAGGTATAGTGGTAGCACATGGCCGGGATGATCTTGCCAGTGCTCGAGATCACGTCGTAGAGAGAGACCCCGTCCTTTGCAGCAACAGATTCCCCGTCGATCGATAGTTCGATCGCGACTGCTTCAACATCAGGATTGGTTGCCGGCTTCAGTCCCATGTCTTCTTCCTCGTGAAACGTAAAACGTGAAACGACATCGATGCACTACCTTTAACCTCCCATGGTTCACGTCTACCTATCACACTCGCCCATCACAATGTCGTAGGTCCCGAAGAGTGTGATCGCATCGGCGATCATATAGCCTCGGGACATATGGTCGAATGCGCCCATGTGAATAAACGAAGGGGCGCGAATCTTCAAGCGGTAGGGTTTCCCGCCGCCCGTGCTGACGATATAGAACCCCAGCTCACCCTTGTGTGCTTCGGTCCCGCAATAGATCTCTCCTGGAGGGGCGTCGAAGCCCTGCGAGAAGAGCTTAAATTGCTGGATCATGGATTCCAGGTTCGTAAAGACTCGTTGTTTCGGCGGCAACGTGACGCTGGGCACATCGGCCATGATGGGGCCGTCCTGCATCTGCTCCAGGCATTGCCGTATGATTTTCACGCTTTCATAGAGTTCCTGGACGCGGATCCAGTACCGATCATAGGTGTCGCCGTTCTTGCCGAGCGGCACGCTGAATTCGCACTTGGGGTAGGCTGAATAGGGCTCGGCTTTACGCAAGTCGTAGTTGACGCCTGAGCCACGGAGCGTCGGCCCACTAAGACCGAAACTCACGGCATCTTCTGCCGAAATGACGGCCACTCCTTTGGTCCGCGCGACCCAAATTCGGTTTTTCTCAAGGAAAACCACGTACTCATCGATTTTTGGCGGAAAGTAATCCAGGAATTGCTTCAGTTTCTCGAACAGCGAAGGCGTGAAGTCCCGCTCGACACCGCCGATACGGTACCAACTGGTCGTAAGGCGCGCGCCGCAGAGTTCATCGAACCAATCCAACAGAATTTCCCGATCCCGGAAACAATAAAAAAAGACGGTCATAGCCCCGATGTCGAGAGCCTGGGTGCCAAGCCAGAACTGATGGCCGATGATACGTTGAACCTCCGCTACGATCGTGCGCAAATAGTCCGCACGCTCCGGCACGGCGATATTCATGAGTTTTTCAATCGCACGACAGTATGCAAAATTGTTGTACATCGCGCAGACATAGTCGAGCCGATCGGTATGAGGAATGAATTGGTGGTAGGTGCCGTCTTCCGCAAGCTTCTCCACGCCGCGGTGCAGGAATCCCAACACCGGTGTAGACTTGACGAGCCGTTCTCCTTCCAACTCGAGGATCACTTTCAGCACCCCATGGGTGCTCGGGTGCTGGGGACCCATGTTGAGCAGGAGTTCCTCCGTGCGGAGAGTCGGCAGGCTCTCGCTTTCCGGATGGGCCGGGTCAATCTTGTAGACGGTTGTTCGTTGATCTTCAAAGGCCATCGTCTGTCCTACCGAGCCGTTTCGTCCAGGAATTCGAACGTGTCGCGCCAGCCCTTGCCACGGAGAGGGAAATCCTTTCGCAACGGATAGCCTTCAGTATAATCGTCTGGCATGAGGATCCGACGAAGATCCGGATGGTGTCGGAAACGAATTCCCATCATGTCGTAGACTTCGCGCTCCATGAAGTCTGCGCCTTTCCAGAGGTCCGTCAGAGAATCCACGATACAATCCGATTCGGGCACCCTCGTCTTGAGCCGGATTCGTTGGCGTTTTTTGATCGAATAGAACTCATACACGACTTCAAACCGTTCTTCGTCATCAGGCCAATCAACGGAACTCACGTGCACAATGTAATCGAAGTCCATTGCAGGATCGTCGTGTAAAAATTGTGCGACCTCATGGAGTCGGTCCCGCTTCACAGTCACCGCAAGATCGCCACGCCATTCGACAGCTTTCACGAAGCCGGTGGCAAAGCTCTCTTGAAGACGACTGGCCAGTTGCTGCAATGACATCGATCGAGACCTATATTTTAAGCCTGGGCTTGACTTGATCCGGTTGTTTCAAAAACACACGTTTCAGCATGATCCGTTCCTGTAACTTAAGGATGCCGTCAAAGAGTGCCTCGGGCGTCGGAGGGCAACCTGGCACGTAAATATCGACCGGCACAAAACGATCGACACCCTGGACAACGCTATAACTGTCATAGATATTCCCTGACGTGGCACAGGATCCCATCGCAATGACGTACTTCGGCTCGGGCATCTGATCGTAAATTTTCCGGATGACCGGAGCCATCCGCCGGCAGACGGTACCGGCCACGATCATCAGATCGGACTGGCGCGGTGAGGCCCGGAAGACACCGGCACCATAGCGGTCCATATCGTACCGTGACGAAACTGCGGCGATCATTTCGATCGCGCAGCAGGCCAGCCCGAACGTCATGGGCCACAGTGACCCCTTCCGAGCCCAGTTGACGGCTTTTTCCACTGTCGTGGTTACGATATCGGGTGTGCCGTCCTTATCATGACGACCAATTTGGATCAGTCCCATTCCAGCGCTCCCTTGCGCCATGCATAGACATAGGCCACCAAGAACAATGCGATGAAGACCAGCATTTCAATCAATCCGATCAACCCGATCTTGGTGAAGACCACTGCCCAGGGATATAGAAAGATGACCTCGATATCGAAAATAACGAAGAGCATCGCGAAGATATAATACCGAACCGGAAAGGGCATCCGAGCATCCGAAAATGGTTCCGATCCGCACTCATAGGTAGAGAGCTTCTCGGTTTCTGGATATTTCGGCTGGACCAGGTAACTGAGGAGCAGCGTCACTATGCCGAACATCAGCGCCACGAAAATAAACAGTAGAATCGGAAAGTATCTGGTAAGGTACTCGAGGAGTAACTCATAACCACTCATAGGGCTGACCTTTCAACACCTTGAGATACATGGAGAGCGGGATCTTAGACTCTGAGTTACGGGGATAGCAAGCGTCCAAAGGACCTACGGTAACGACCCGAAAGTCCTAGGCTTTATTGCTCTGTGAGCCGTCATCGGCGAGAGTGGGATGTCGGGTGTTGCGGCATCTGTGCGACCGGCGGTATGGCAAAGGCATAATCAAAAAAATCTGTTCCACTCACGTACTGCTGTAGTCCGGCTGGGCTGGCTTGTTTAGGAGTGATGCTTCGCTTTGTTGGGTGGGGTGGGTGCCATGCGGCCTGATGGCATGCGCAGGTGGGAGGGCGGTAGTTGGTCAATTTGATCCCATTCAGACTTCAAGGCCGAGAAAGCCTTAGCTTTTTTACGTCGGTGAATCTGGGTCTCGATACGATGATGATCTTGGCATTCAGTGTCATGGCTCGGAGGCTGGTCAGGCACCATATGATATCGCTCTTCTATAAAAATCATTTTGCCCTCCACCGTATCATCGGATGAATCAGCGAGTCAATGAGACAAGGCCTCAATATTCTTGACAATACAGGACTATTTGCTATGGTTTAGACAGCAATGCTTGCCTTACATGAAGGACAACCACCATGCGTCACTATTCAATAAAATGTGTCGTCTCTCTTATTATGGCCTGGATTCTTGCCATCCCGCTCCTTCCTCTGGCCTGGGCAGCAGACGATCTCAATTCGATTCGATTCGGAGAACAGGCCTTGGCCTATTCGTCTGGTTCCATTCAACGATCGACTCCACAAGATGGCTTCGTACATGTGATTACCGGTGATAATCAGACCACCGGAGATCGCATGATATTGGGAGGCTGGGATGTCCTGTACCTACGACTGAAGAATCCCAGTGAAGTCGCGCCTGGAGACCTTTACACGATCTACAAACGAGCTCATAAAGTATTCCATCCAACTACTGGTCAATACCTGGGCCAGTTGATCAATAGGCTCGCAGTGGCTCAGGTGAGCCAAATCGACCAGGACCTGGCTACTGTTCAGATCGTCCGGGCCTTTGCATCTGTATCGCCGGGTGATCCAGTGATGAAGTTTGTGTTTCCGACTGAAGAGGACGTAACGGTTGACCAGTCTTCTTCTGTGGATATCGAGGGGCGGGTTGTGGAGTTTCAATCCAACATGGGGATGATGAACCTCGTGGCACAAAGGAATATCGTCTATCTGGATAGGGGACGGGCAGATGGAATCAGGCCTGGAGTTCTAATGGAGGTGGTTCGGTCGGGGGGAAGTCTTCCTCAACGGGTCGTGGGAGAATTAAAAGTCTTGTCCATGGAAGACCGAACAGCCACTGCATTGGTTACGAAATCGATCTCCCGCATTCTCAAGGGGGATCGCTTCCGAATGAAGGTTCATGCTCCTGAGATCATGCCGGTCTCTCAATTACCACAACCGTCTCTGGATGTTTCCCCTGCCTTGGCTCCTTCCTCAAGCAAGTTTCAAGTCCAGAATGTTGCCCGTGAAACCCGAATAAGTATCAGTGACTTGATGAAGCAGCTCCGGTATGAATCAGGCGAAGCCACAATCAAGCCTGAGGGCTATCAGATACTCGATGAACTGATTACGTATCTTAAGACCACCGCCGGCGAACGGTTCATTCGAATTGAGGGTCATGCGGATAACAGGGAGATCGGCCCCTCGCTCAAATCGCGTTTCCAGACGAACTGGGACCTGTCGAAAGCACGGGCTGGTGGCGTCCTTCGCTATTTGATCGAGAAGGGCGCGATCGACTCCGCGAAGCTTTCGTCTGTCGGCTATGGCGATACGAAACCACTGACCAGCAATGCGACGGAAGTGGGTCGCCAGAAGAACCGTCGTGTGGACATCGTGCTCTATTCGCCTGATTCGGCCAGGGAACAATCTGAGCCAGCAACAAAGCCAACTGAGACCAGCGATAGCGGATACAACTTGTCCCGTCTCAGTTCAGAGCAAAGCGGAGCTCCGACCCCATCAGTGGACAAGGCAATTCCCTTGGCTTCAACTGGTCAGTCCATGATGGAGCCTTCATCGGTCCCCGCAGACCTTGCTCAGACGACGACTCCAGCAGTTGGCAAGGGCAATTCGGATCAGAGCCTCCCTGCTCCAGTCACCTCGCAACAATAACGTCTTCAAGCATTGCGAGGAGGGTTGACGGTTCAGCGTCAGCCCTCCTCGCTTCCTTTCAGAACTGTTCTATTCTCTTTCGTTGTTCCCACTTTTCCGGTGCTGTTACAATGCCCGCATGATTTTGGCGCAGGCAGCCTCTCCTCGCACGGATCCTGAGATCCTATTCGCAGATGTTATTGTTCCGCGGCATCTGGCAGGTCCATTCACCTATACCGTGCCATTGTCGCTTCGACCCACGCTCCGAGTTGGACATCGAGTCCTTGTGCCTTTCGGGCGGTCGATTCTTCAGGGGGCTGTTATCTCCCTTTTCCAAATCCTTCCCCATGGTCTTGATCGCGCACGCCTTAAGGAGATTCATTCGTTGCTTCCGGAGGGGGCCGCGACAGATGTGTCCTCGAATCTGTTCCAGCTCTCACGACAGGTGGCTGAACAGTATGTTGCACCATGGGGACAATGTCTCAGATTGGTATTGCCTCCGGCACCCAAACCACGAGAGCAAGTCAATCACTACGAGCTGACTGAGCAAGGACAAGCCGCACTCACGGCCCACGAACCCTGTTCGGTGAAGGAGCGGGCATTCCTCACAAGGCTTGAGAAAAGATCGTCGGGAGTTCGACAGTCGTCTCGCAGTCTTGGTTCTGACGACTTGCTGCGCGATCTCAAGGCTCGTGGATGGGTAACGGAGGTCCAGGGCTTGCTATCTGCCTCGACAGTTTCTCTCGCTCGACCGTCCAGACAGGCGAGCCAGAATGATTCCGGTGTCATCGCACCGCTCATTCCTGATTCCTCAATTGGTTGGGCTGAGCCACTATTCGAAACACTGAGAACTCAAGGACCGTCTAGGGTTCTGGTGCAGGCTCCCTGGACCGATCGATTGGGGCTATTGCGGCAGGTCATTCGTCTGGTGCTCGCCCGTGGCCAGACTATCCTCATCATCATTGGCGAAGCAGAGCGGGCCCAATGGGTCGCAGGTTTGATCCGTGATGATGAGACAGGCATATCCCCTGTCTGTTTCCATAGCGGTCTTTCAGACCGGGTGAAATCCGAGATGCGGGATCAGATTTATCGGCAGGCCGTTCGAGTGGTTGTGGGGACCCGTTCGACCATTTTTATCCCGCTGACTGCAGTCGGGGTGATTTGGGTCGAGGGAGAAGAAGATGCGGCGCTCAAAGAACCACAGGAGCCGCGCTACCATGCACGGGAAGTGGCTTGGTTAAGAGCGCAGGATGAACGGACGGTCCTGGTCCTGAGTTCTTCCCACCCCTGTCTTGAGACCAGAGCGGCGGTGGAGCTACGAGGGATCGTTGTACGCAAGCTCCCGTCATTTGACGCGCGACCGAGCGTACAGATCGTTGATTTACACGATCATGGTCGCGGCACGGTGTTGAGTCAACCGCTCGTTCAGGCAATCGAGCAAGCGGTGGGTCGCAGGGCAGGCGTTCTATTGTTTCTCAACCGGAAGGGTTATGCGGGCGCTCTAGTCTGTCGGGACTGCGGCCAGGTTCCCCGCTGCCCTGCATGTCGCGTGGCGCTGATGTACTCTCGGCAGGCGAGCCGTCTGCTCTGTTCCTATTGCGGTGGCGTGGCTCCCATCCCTGAGACCTGTGTTTCCTGTTCCGGCCCTCGCATGCAGGTGATCGGGGAGGGCACGGAGCGGGTAGAAGAGGATGCGAAGCGACTGTTTCCTCATGCGGCAGTGATGCGGCTGGATGGAAATACCATGCGGAAACCATCGCAGGCAGAAGCCCTTTGGCGGAGAGTCGAGCAAGGGGAGTGGGATATTATTGTTGGGACACAACTGCTGCTGCGGCGTGGACCTCTCCCGGCAATGGGCTTAGTAGGGATTGTGCAGGCGGACGCTGGACTCAGCGTGCCGGATTTCCGATCTGCTGAGCGTACTTACCATACGCTTCTCGATGCAGTCAGTCTCGCTAGTTCGACAGGTGCTGGTGGTCAGGTTATCGTGCAGACTTATCTGTCATCTCATCATGCGATTCAGGCTATGGCGCAGAACGACGAATCCATCTTCCAAGGGGAGGAGCTATCCCATCGGACTGCATTGGGGTATCCGCCCGCGGTGCATTTGATTGCCCTCCTCGTATCAGGGACCAACGACAAAATGGTTCGCGACGCTGCCACGGCCTGGGTGGCGCGACTCACTGCCTGTTCTTCACCGTCCGTGGTTACACAGACGGTCGAAGCAAAAGTCCCTTCGATGGCTCAATCGATTGGTCCAACCGGCGGTCTCATTATTCTGGGTCCAGTGCCTTCTCCCGTGTCGAGACTCCGGGGACGGTATCGGTGGCAGATTCTCGTGAAATCGCTCGAACGGGAAGCGGGGCTCGAAGCGGTGCGGATTACGGTCAAGGAAATGGAACGGACTTGTCAACGCCGGGCCATCAAGTTCGATGTCGACGTCGATCCGATCGAGATGTGGTAGGTGCTACCTGTTCCTGCTGATGACATACCGATTGCGTGGTAGGTGGCTTGCTGCCGGTTATACCGGTTGACGAGGCGACGACGGGCTGACCAGCTCGCTTGAAGAGCCCATAGGAAAAAGTTATCCAAAAGACCGCCGAGAAGAGCCCAGTCAGAACAGCTGAGAGAATCGTTCCCATTTGTTCATCAGTGGGTTCTAAGGTGGTCAAGCGGGCCTGAACCATTGTGACGATGGGCCATGCAAGACTTTCTAGGCCCAGTAACAGAGTGGCCCAGGCCCAGACCAGTCCAATCGTGCGACCTTGCCAGATCAGAAATCCTGCAATGCCTCCTGCGACGAGAAAGGTTTCCGCGGGTGAGAACGAGTCCCACGCCAGCCATGCACCTACCGTCACAACGAGGCCGCCAAGCAGCGCATTGAGTTGAGGGCTCCACCAAGTGGTGACCATACCGGGGGGTTGTTCTCCGTGGACTATGCGCGGGACAGTCTGATTCCTGACGGCGTAGTTGTCAATGAAAGTGTACGTCGCCGAGACAGGAACGAAACAAGGCTAGGCCTGCAATTCAGCTTGGACAGTGTCGAGGAGGGTCTTCATCTCAAAGGGCTTCTGAAGGGTACGGTGGGCCCCCAACATTTTGGCGACGTCAAGGAAATTGAGGATGCCAATCATGTCACTGCCGCCAGTGATCGCAATGACTTTCACGTTGGGGAAATCCCGTCGCAACGTTGCAGTGGTCTCCAGACCATCCTGGTCGGGCATGAGAATGTCCATAATGACCAGGTCAGCTGGGGCCAGCCGATATTGCTGTAGAGCCTCCTTCCCATCACGCGCCTCCGTGACGTGATACCCGGTCCGCTCCAGTGTTTCGCGAATCAACTGACGGATTTGGTCTTCGTCATCAACAACCAGAATAGATGGCATCGTGTCCTCGGCTTCGGTGAATAACTCCGGGCCTCGGTCCCCGGCGCTGTCGTGTCTCGCAGAGCTGATTCTGGACTTTATCATCTCCCTGCTAAGCGGGCAAACAAACAATGCGTCGTCGTCGATGGCCTATCGACATCCATCCGATGGCGAATATTGATTCGTTAGTTGAGCTTGATAGGGCCGTTTAGCTCCGACAGGCCCAGAAAAACGCTATGTTGGCAAGCGAGAACTTCGATGCCACGTACGTATAGTGCAATACGTGAATACTCCTGCATGATAGAAGAAGAGTCAGCGGAATCAAAATGTGCGCGCCGCATGCAAGAGAGTGACGGCGGACTGTTTCGGCCTCTTGGTTCTAAACGCGCCGGTTTGGGAGTGTCGTCAGGCCTGACGCTTGACGAAGAGGGCAGCGGCCTGTGCGCGTCGTGAGATACGCAGTTTTTGGAACACGTTGGCGAGATAATTCTTGACCGTCTTATCGCTGAGTTGCATCGTGGCCGCAATTTCTTTATTGGTCATTCCTTCCGCCACCAACGCGAGCACGCGCTCTTCCTGAGGGGACAGGGATTGTCCGCGCACTGGGCCGGCTTGGGCCGGCCAACCTTTAATCCAATTCAGCGCCCGTTGGGTGAGGGCGGGATTGAGAATTGATTGACCATTGGACACGGCACGAATCGATCGAATCAGCAGGCTAGAGTCAATATCCTTGATGATGTATCCATACGCGCCAGCCAGCACGGCCGCCAAGACGGACTTATCATCGGCATACGATGTAAGAAAGATGATTCGCATGGTGGGATGCCTGGCGAGAATTGCACGACAGGCGTCGACCCCTGAGCCATCCGGGAGGCGCACATCCATCAGGATGATGTCCGGTCGGAGCCGCTGGGCCGCCCGTATCGCGGAGGCTTTGGATCCTGCCTCACCGACAATGGTAATGCCGTGGTTTTCCTGTAAGACGGTTCGCAGGCCGACACGGACCACTTCGTGATCGTCGACCAAGAGCAGGCGAATTGGTTTGGGTTTAACGGCGGACAGAGAAGGCCTCTTTCGGCAAGTCGAGTACGACGCGTGTTCCCTCATTTACCTTCGATAAGACGGTGAACCGTCCTCCGATCTTCTGCGCACGGGCGGCCATGTTGATCAATCCATGCCCGGTTCCCTTAACGGCCTCCGGGTTGAATCCACTGCCGTTGTCGCGAATGCTCAGCCGGACACCCTGCTTCAACATCTTCAGCGATACCGTGGCCTCTTGCGCGCGGCCGTGCCGGATACAATTACTCACGGCTTCTTGGATGACGTGGAGCAGGTGCAGGGACTGTTCAGCCGACACGGCCTGCGCGGCACGGTTCTCAACCGCGAGACGTACGCGCGTGGCATGGTTCTGCGTCAGCGATTCCAGCATGTGCTGCAACGCCGTCGGCAAGTCCTTCCCCTGGAGCAAGTTTGACCCCAGCCCCGCGATGAAGTTCCGGATCTCGTGCATGACACGGTTCAACTGATCGATGGCCTGATCCAGTGGTGGGCCGGCCGTCCTGCGATTCCCTGGAGACATCATCGATTTCGACGTTTCGAGGGTGAGGCCCACGGCAAAGAGCGACTGGAGGATCCCATCATGCAGGTCTTGGCTGATCCGCTCGCGTTCCTCGATCGCGGCTCGCAGATCACGCTCTCGTTGGCGGAGGGCTTCTTCCATACGCTTGCGGTCAGTGATATCCGTCGCGGCGCCGAGTATCATGATTGCGTGACCGGTGTCATCCAGGATGGGCCGTTTCACGGTTTGGACCCATCGTCGATTCCCGTGAACATCGGTCACAATTTCCTCCGGGGTGAATCGTTCTTCGCGTGTGCTTATGACGTCCGGATCGATTCCGCGGAAGAACGTGCCTTCGTCGGCTTTCCTGTCGAAGTCGGCGTCGGTCTTGCCGACGAGATCCTCTACCGTGCTGCCATATGCGTCGGCCACCGCCTGATTGACCAAGGTGAAGCGTCCTTCCCTATCCTTGGTAAAGATGAAATTCGGGTCGGTATCGATGATCTGGCGGATGAAAGCGTGGGACTGCCGCAGGGCATCTTCCGCGCGCTTCCGTTCGGTGATGTCGGTGGCGATTCCACAGACGGCGTAGGGGAGACCATTAGCGTCTTTCAACGGGAATTTTGTCGAAATCACCGTAAGAACACCACTGTCAACAGGAACGGTTTCCTCAAGGGACAAGGGACATCCCGTTTGAAGAACCTTCCGATCGTTCGACTGGAGGCCATCGGCTGTGTCGCGATCGAACAGGTCGTCATCCGTTTTCCCCATCACCTCACTCGGTGACAGATGATGCAGTTCTTCATAGCGCCGATTGATGAGGAGGTAACGGCCCTCCGTGTCTTTGACGAAAATCATAGCCGGACTATGGTCCAGAATCGCCTGCAACTGGTTTTTTGTGGATCGGAGCGCGGTCTCCGCCAGCGCTCGCTCCTCGGCCTCAAGGCTCAGAGCAACTTGATCCGCTACCGACGCGGCAAAAGACTGTTCTTCGGAAGTCCATTCTCTCAGTGGACCCGTGTGCTCGTGGCAGAGTACACCGACCACTTTCCCATGCAGGTGAATGGGCGCATCCATCATGGAGGTAATCCCAAAGAGGGGCAAATAATGCTCTCTGAATTCATCGGTCCGTGGATCGGTTCGCGCATCGGAGGTGCTCAGCGCCACGTCGGACGCCAGAGCCTCGAAATATCTGGGGTAGTGTCTTGCCTCCAGGACGGTTCCCTGCTCATGGCTATTGGTGCTCAGCACATACAGGTCACGGCAGACAATGGCCGAGCGATCCTCGTTGAACAACCAGATACTGACCCGCTCCACTCCTAAGGCGGATCCCCCCGTCTCGGTGATGGTCTTCCACGTCGCTGCAGGATCCACATGATCGTCTTTCGCCAAACGCAGCCGGGCCTGTTGAAAGCGGATGATGTGTTCCGACCGTTGCCTGATCGCCGCCTCCGCGGTGGTCCGTTCGGTGATGTCTTCGGAAATCGTCAAGATATATTGCGGCTCGCCCTCTGTGTCGAGAAGAGGGACCTTTTTCGTCCGAAAGATACGACCGGGTTCCCTTTCCCGTTTCATCACGTGTTCGGGCACTTCCACGAGAGTCCGGCGTCGGAGCGCGTCGAGGTCCGCGTCCCAGAGCGCGTTCGCCTCCTTCTCGGGCAAGCAATCGTAGAGCGTTTTGTCAGCGAGTGCGTGGCGGTCAAGTCCTAACACCTGCTCCGCCGCGCGGTTCATCTGCACGATCTTCAAGGTTTTGGCATCTTTCACGGTAATGACATGCGGGATGTTCTCCAGGATCGATTGCAAGAATGCGTGGGTCTGCGCCCGATCACTCTCCAGAGTTTTTCGCTCCGTGATGTCTTGGTTGACGATGATGGCGCCGCTGACATGGCCATCCTCTCCGAACAGAGGCACGGCGGAGTTGATGATCACTTTACTCGTGCCGTCCAGGCACTGAATGGTCAGTTCCTCATTGAGCGTGGCCTCGCCTTTCGTGAGTGCGCGGGCCAGCGCCCACCGGTGCGGGTTGCCGGATGAACTGACGTTTTCCCACCATCCGGGGTGACCCTCCGTGTTTTCCAACCCGACGTGCTGAACTCCAGCCCAGATTCGGCGCCCAGCAGGATTCGTGAGACGGCCTTTACCGGATGCATCGGTAAACCATACCCCTACGGGAAGGGCATCGAGGACGGCTCGCAGGTCCCCCTCGCTTCGCCGGAGCGTCTGCTCCGCCCGTTTACGTTCAGTGATGTCAGTGATAGTGCCGACGTAGCCGATGATTTCACCATGGGAGTTCTTCTCGGTTACGGCTTGACACAGTACCCAGGTCGTCACGCCATCGCCACGTTGGAAGCGATATTCCGAGGAGAACATTTCCTGCCGTGTGAGTGCCCGGTCCCACTCATCGATGACGTGCTGCCGATCTTCGGGATGGGTCGCGTCGGCCCATCCGTGATTCAGGGCCTTCTCGTGGCTGAGGCCTGCGATCTCACACCAGCGCGTGTTCACATAGAGATACGAGCCCTCTCGGTCGGTTCGGAAAATACCGACCGGTGAGGTCTGAGCCAACGTGTGATACCGCTCCTCGCTCCGGCGGAGGGTCTCCTCCGCCAGTTTGCGCTCAGTGATGTCCTGGACCATGGCCAGCAAATGCAAGGGCATGTCGTCATGGTTTCGTATGACGGAGAGACCTACTTGAGCCCAGACGGTGCCTCCACCTTTCCTGGTATACCGCTTCTCGAAGACCTGATAGACAGCCGCCCCGGTCAAGAGCTGTTGAATTCGGTCGACATCGCCGGACAGGTCCTCCGGGCGCGTGAGCGACTGAAAGTCTTTGGTGAGCAATTCCGGCTTGGGGTAGCCAAGGATGTCGCACAGTGCCTGGTTCACCTCATGCCATCGGCCCGTAAGATCGCAAATGGACATGCCAACGGAGGCATTATGGTATGCAGCGCGGAACCGTTCTTCGCTGGCCCGCAGGGCCTCTTCCGCGCGCTTGCGCTCGGTGATATCTGATGCAGAACCGGCCATTCGGAGTGGTGTCCCATCGTCAGCCCACTGGGCCACACCTCGATCAAGGACCCACATGTAAGAGTCGTCTCTCAGCTGGATCCGATATTCTTGACAAAACTCCGGACTCTGCTTGGCCAGATACCGGTCGAGGCTTTGGAGCACCCGGTCGAGGTCGTCGGGGTGGATGCGGCTTCGCCACTCCTCGAGCGCGTAAGCAAGTTCGTGGTCCTCATACCCGCGCATCTCTTTCCATCTCGTCGAAAAGAACACGTCGCCGGTTTGAAGGTTCCAATCCCAAATCCCGTCAGTACTGCCGCGCACGGCGAGCTGCCATCGTTCTTCGCTTGCCCGGAGCGCGTCTTCGACGTGTTTGCGTTCGGTCATGTCGAGGGTGGTGCCGTCTATCCTGATCGGGCGTCCTCCTGTTGCATCCCGATGGACTTGGCCGCGACTATGGAGGACACGGACTTCGCCGCTAAGCCGCACAATGCGAAATTCCAGATCAAAAGGGGAATGGTTCACACGCGCGGCGTTCATGGCAGCCAGTACCCGGTCATGATCATCCGGTAATACGGCCGCCAGAAAGGTTTCATGAGTTGCGGCAATTGCGCCAGGTTTGTAGCCGAAGATGCGAAATTGCTCGTCAGACCACCCCATCCTGCCGCTGTCGATCTCCCAAGACCAGCTACCGAGATGGGCGAGGGCTTGCGCATGGGCCAGGCGTTGGGATTGTTCTTGGAGCGAGGCTTCTGTGTGCTTGCGCTGCAGTTCCGCAGCCACACGTGGGGCAAATACCTGGAGAAGCGCCTGCAGCCTCTCCTGGTTCGTAATCGGCTTGGTGTCCATGACGATGATCAAGCCTACGACGTTTCCCTGCTTATTCCGGATAGATACGCCCGAATGGCTGTCTACCCCCAGCGTGGCTAATGACGGGAAGTTAGGGAAAAGAGTCTGGACGCCTTGCTCATAGCACCAAAAAGATTGGGTGAGTCCTGTGCCACAGGGAGCATGCGTCAGCTCGTACGCGAAATTATCGAGCAGGGCTCCTCCGGAGGCGACTGCCACCGTACGAATGGTCACAGGTGTGCCGTCCTCAATTTTCCCGATCACCGCGTACTGCACGTGCAAGGAGGCCGTGAGGTGTGTGGCGAGTGAGGCAAAGAACTCATCGCCCGTGTCGGTGGCAGTACCCTCCATAATGGCTTTCAAGAGGTCCGACTGCGCGCGAAGGTCCTGCTTCGCATGCTCGAGGCACTGATGTTGAGCCTGCATCGACTGGTCTCGCGCGGCAAGTTCGCGTGTGAGTTCGGCTACCTGCACTCGCAGGGATTCGATCTCTGAAACGTGTCCGGTACTACTCATAGAGTGATACTCCTCGCAATGAGAGACCTATCTGTTGCGGTCCAAGAGCATAGATGTGCAATCCAGTTTCTGAATAGATCGACGATTGCCTTCGGAAATGAATAGTATCCGGTGTGATCGGCATGATGGATCAGCGGATTAAAGCGCGCGGGAGAACGGGACGAGTCATACCCGAGGGGTTGACGAAGGGGGGCCAGGACTGTGGGTGCAGAATGAGCTGCAAGAACCGCATCGCCTCAGGCCCTCGCTAATAGTCCTGCACAGGTGTATCAGGCGGTCCGTAGTGTCCTACGGACAGTCCCCGTATGTCTAGATCGGAGCGGGGAGAGAATCGAAGCATGAGACAAAACGATTTCGAAAAGAATCGGGGGGATTCTCTGGCGTCGGAACGAGCGAGCTTGATTGGTGCCGAAGGCGGGACTTGAACCCGCACGGCTTGCGCCACACGCCCCTCAAACGTGCGTGTCTGCCATTTCACCACTTCGGCTATAAGGTCACTTCGACGACAAGGGAAGCGTATTATAGAAGTGGGCCAAAATCCTTGTCAATCAATAGACGGTCCGGTAGAATCATGCGGCTTGAACTCACCAGGTCTTCCAACGTTGTGCAGAGTCACCACATCCTGACTCCCATGCTAGAGATCGCTGAACGACGGATACAGGGAGCCGTCGCTGCGTTGTTCGACGTCGACAACACGCTCCTGCCAGGAGAGGCCAGCGAAGTATGTTTTTTCCGGTTTCTCTGGCGGCGTGGTCTCGTGGGATGGGGCGAGTTGAGTCGGAGTGCAATCTGGCTGGCGGGGCACGTGCCACCGTTCTCACTGCACTCGCTCCGAGAACGAAAAGTGTATCTGTCGGGCAAGTGTCCCGCAGATATTGAATCGTATGCACGGGAGTTCTGTCAGGCAGAAATGATCGGGAGGTTGTCCCTGGAGGGTCGTGCCAGGCTGGATGCGCACCGACAGGCCGGTCACCAACTGATTCTTGTCACGGGCGCGCCTGATTTTTTGATCGTACCCCTTGCGGAATTTTTAGAGGTGCCCACGGTCTTCGCGGCGAAGCCGGAGCAACGGGATTCAGTCTATACCGGTGCGTTGATTCCCCCATTGCCCTATGGTCGTGGCAAGCGTGAATTGATCCTCGCCCACGCTCAGGAAATGGGCCTCGATCTGGCCGGTTCCTATGCGTATGGCGATAGCCCGGGCGATCACGACATTCTTGAGTTGGTCGGGTACCCCTTGGTGGTCAACCCGATTAGGGGCATGGCGCGGACAGCGCGCCGCCGAGGCTGGCCCGTTACGAAATGGACATAAGAAACACGATCGGATTTCAGCGACCAGTCGTCCGACTTGAGGTGGTTGTCTGAAGGCTCACGGCTCTGTCTGGTTATGCGCATCACCGAGATCTTCCATAGTATTCAAGGGGAGTCGAGCTACGTTGGGCAGCCCTGCGTATTTGTACGGCTGACCGGATGCCCGCTCCGTTGCACCTGGTGCGATACCGATTATGCCTTCTATGGCGGGAATGATTGCCCGATCGATGAGGTACTGGCGAAGGTCCGTAGTTATGGGTGCCGCCTCGTGGAGGTCACGGGAGGAGAACCGCTTGTCCAGCCTGAAAGTTTCTCATTTATGGCCAAACTGTGCGATGCCGGGTACACGGTTCTCCTTGAGACCAGCGGCGCAGTCGATATTGCACCGGTCGATCCACGTGTGCATGTCATCCTGGATGTGAAATGTCCGGGGAGTGGTATGACCGACCGGATGCATTGGCCGAATCTCTCTACGTTGTCGGCCAAGGACGAGGCGAAGTTTGTCCTAGCTGATCGAGTCGATTACGACTGGGCCCGTGAGATTCTTGCCCGGTACGACTTAGCCAGCCGCTGCATGGTGCTCTTCAGTCCGGTCTTCGGCGTACTCGATATGCGGCAGTTGGCAGAATGGATTCTGGCCGATCGTCTGCCCGTCCGTTTCCAATTGCAGATGCATAAGTATATATGGACCCCGGATATGCGAGGGGTGTGAGGAGTCGCGATCAGTTCGCAAGAGTCAGCGATCTAGGTTAGCCGAGGACTGTGTGCTCACGGCTGGCCACCCGAACAAGGAGACATGAATGAAGATCATGCAGGTCAAGGTACAGGTTGGACAAGCGGAGACCGCATCCGCAGAGGTGTTGGTGCTGACGCATTGTGAAGGAGAGGGCTTGGCCAAACAGGATGCGGCCCTCCTCGATCGAGCCCTTGGGGGCGCATTGCGAAAACTGGTGCAATCCAGGGAATTCGAAGGTAAGGCCAACGAAGTATTGCTGTATCACACGCAGGGCACAGTACCCGCGAAGCGATTGGTGCTGGTCGGTTTGGGCAAAAAGGGCGAGGTCACACTCGAGACAATCCGCCAAGCAATGGGCTCGGCTGCGAAGCGCGTTCGTCAGGCGAAGGTGAGTTCCTTTGCGGTAGCACTTCCAAGCGTGACGCCTGGCGGGATGTCAATGGTCGAGGTGGCCCAAGCGATGGTGGAAGGGGCGATCCTGGGCAGTTATCAGTTCGCCGTCTATCGGAGCGAGGTTGCCTCAGTGCAAGAGGTCGCGGGAATGAGGATTCTCGTCCCGGAGAAGGGGCAGTTGCGGCAGGTCGCTGAAGGGGTTCGGCGCGGGGTTGCCACGGCAGAGGCAACCGTCTTTGTTCGGGATCTCTGTAATCATCCCTCCAACGTCCTCACCCCTACCAGGGTGGCCAACGAAGCGAAGACCATTGCCAAAGCTGAAGGGATCACGATCAAAATCCTCGACCAGAAAGAGATGGAGCGCTTGGGCATGGGTGCGCTACTCGGCGTGGCGCGCGGGAGCCAGGAGCCGCCCAAGTTCATCATCCTGGAATACAACGGAGCCAAGAAGAAAGACGAGCGTCCAGTCGTGCTGGTGGGGAAAACGATTACCTTCGATACCGGCGGGATCTCTCTGAAACCGGCCGAAAACATGGAACACATGAAGGCCGACATGACAGGGGGGGCCGAAGTCCTGGCCTCGATCCGGGCGGCGGCCAGACTCAAGCTTCCTCTGCGTCTCATCAGCATCCTGCCTGTGGCGGAAAACATGCCGGGTGGCCGGGCGATGAAGCCTGGCGATATCGTGAAGACGCTTTCCGGGAAGACCGTCGAGGTGCAGAACACGGATGCGGAAGGCCGGCTCATCCTGGCCGACGGTCTCGCTTATGCGATGCGCTACGAGCCGGCGGCCTTGATCGATATTGCGACACTCACGGGGGCCTGTGTGGTGGCGCTCGGCCAATTTGCGATCGGGATGTTCGGGAATGATCGGGCACTCAAGGAACAGGTGAGGAAGTCGGGGCAGAAGTCCGGTGAGCGAGTGTGGGAGATGCCCTTGTGGGAGGAATATTTCGAACAGCTGAAGAGCGATGTCGCCGATATGCGCAACATCGGTGGCCGAGGCGGGGGCATGATCACCGCAGCGCTCTTTCTGAGCAAGTTCGTGGGAGACTGCCCATGGGTGCACCTCGATATTGCCAGTACGGATTGGAGCGAGCGGGAACGGGCCTATGTTCCGAAGGGTCCCACCGCGATCGGCACCAGGTTGTTGTTGCAGTATTTGATTGATCGGAGTCTCTAGCATTGGAACGAAACGGAATGCCTTCGCGCCAAAAGATCGGGCAGCTTTTCATGGTCGGGTTTCTGGGCACGTCGGTAACGCCCGATCTGGCCTCTTTCATCAAAGAGTACAAGCCGGGCGGTGTCATTCTGTTCTCCCGAAATCTGGAATCCGTCGAGCAGATGGTTGCACTCACTAACGATCTACAGGCCTGCAGCCCCCATTCACCCCTGTTGATCTCGATCGATCAAGAAGGCGGTCGAGTTTCCCGCCTTCCGAAGGGCTTTACCATTTTTCCGCCCTGCGACTTGCTGGGCCGCTGCAATTCAACTGAATTGGCCTACGCGGCTGCAGCCACAATTGCGAAAGAGTTGAGATCGGTGGGCGTGAACATGAATATGGCGCCGGTACTCGACGTGAACAGCAATCCGGACAATCCGGTGATTGGAGACCGTGCGTTCGGCACGACGCCGGCTGTGGTTTGTGAACTGGGGTTGGCGACGGTGGCAGGGCTGCAAGACAATAAGGTCGTGGCGTGCGGCAAGCACTTTCCCGGTCATGGGGATACGAATGCCGATTCCCATAAAGAACTTCCGGTGGTTGAGGCATTGCGGGAACGATTGGAGGCTGTTGAGCTTCTTCCGTTCCGTCGAGCCATTGGGCAGGGAGTCGCGTCATTGATGACGGCCCATGTGCTCTACCGAGCCCTTGATAACGAATTGCCGGCGACGCTTTCGCCGACCATCATCAAGGATTTTCTGCGCCAGGAGCTGCGATATGACGGAGTGGTGCTGACAGATGACTTAGAAATGCACGCGATTGTCGACCACTATGGTATAGAGGATGCCGCAGTCCGTGCGGTGCTGGCGGGGTGCGATGTCTTGTTGATTTGCAAAGATCGGGACCGGGAAGTTGCCGCCTTCCGAGCGGTGGAGCAGGCCGTGGCGGCAGGTGCGATTTCCCCTGAACGATTGAATCTTTCGGCTGCTCGAATCGCCCGCTTGAAAGAACGGTTCGTGGCCCGCTATAGGCCGGCGATGATCTCCGACGCAAAGCTGATTGCGGGATGTCGAACCCATCAGGTGCTATTGCGCACGATCGAACAGGCCCGGGCGCGGCTATCGAAGGTTCCAACATAAGAGGGCGAGAGATTCGTCTCCGGGCGTGGAGGGGTCATGGCACTGAAAAAAGGTGATGTCCTTGATGAATTTAAGCGGCACCCGCATGCCTGTGGGTTGATCGTCAAAGTCATGGGTGGCGGCGAGGGATTTGAGAAGATTGTCTGTTGCGGCCATGCCCTGACGGAAGAGGACTTGGTGCCCGATGTGGGGACCATGCGTGGCCGGAAAAGGGGGAGCTTGCCTCCTGCCGTCGTTCTCGATGAAAAAAAACTCTATCCGGATTCCTGCGGCCTTCGCGTCATGATCATGGACGGAGGAGCCGGCTTCACGGAAATTCGCTGCTGTGGTCATTCGTTGACGGCCAGCTCGATGCGGAATCTTCAATACGGCCAGATGCGGGGCTCTGACCCGGGCATGACAGGGCCGCCTGGAACAGCCTAGCAGGATGCTGAATGAGCCTGCCAACTTCGTTCGCGTCACTCAGAGGTACAATGTAATGCAGCGACGCGTTGCCTCGCTGGGGTCTTGGCGGAATCGAGCATCGCTTGGCATGCCGGGTTTGGGGGTGAGAAATGATGTTCTTTGTAAGCTCCCTGTTGGATAGGCTCCTCCCGTCTGGGCCGTGCGGATCATCGATGCCAGCCTGCCGCACTGGCTTTTCCGCAGTCTGTTTGCAGTCCCCGATGGAGGAATGATGCAGGACCGAAAAGAGCTCATGAAACGATGGTGCGGAGGCATGGAGTGGCTCGACCGACTTGGATACCTCACCGCCGGATTTAGCTTGCTGGTCCTGGGGATGCTCATCTTTGCCCATGCATGGTACGTCTTCGTGACTAAGGCCGGACAACTCGGGCTCCTGCCTTCCGGTCTCAAGCTGTTGAATGACTTGTTGTTGGTGATTATTTTACTCGAGCTGTTTCGAACGGTGATCCGGTTTCTTCAGACCGAAGTCCTCGACCTCGAGCCCTATCTTGCCGTCGGCATCATCGCCTGTACGAGGCGAGTTCTGACCGCCAGCGCGGAACTCTCCCATTTGACTGCCATGAGCGACACGCAATTTTATCAGTACCTCATGGACGTGGGCTTGAACGTCACGGTCATCATGGTGCTTACCATCGGGGTCTTTTTGGTTCGCAAACGGCCGGCGCAATCTCCGACCACGTCATCGTAGGGAGCTTCTTCATTCGATTTGTTCTTTACCGCTTTCGGCAAGCTCGTTAGCGTGGAGCGATCTCCCCGATGGAGTGTGACCGATCGATCAGTCTTCTTTTTTCTATTTCTTGGAGGGCGAGGAGGCTAGCTCCCTGACTGCGCGCGTTGCGCGAGCAAGGGGAGCGGCCTCCTTGCCCTCCTCTCCTCTCTTATGGCATCATGCCACCCTCTTGGAGGCGGGCATGGCACATTTGCTCGAATACGCCGGTTCCGTGCATATCTATCTTGGACCGTACCGTGGGAATCCAATTGCCTTGTATTTAAAGCGGACGCAGACAGGGTGCCAGATCGGCCCGAAGGCCTATCCGTGGAACGATGTCGTGGGGAGTGGCGCCACGCCGAATAAGGCGGCCGCGGATTTCGAAGAGAAATGGAAAACGAAGGGTCTCTCGACTGATATGTACTCCGGTCCCTCCTGGGAAGGAGGCATCAAGCCGGAGAAACCTGTTCCTCCCAAGCCGCCCGCTCCTCCCAAACCAGCTGTGTCCACTGCTGCATCAGCACAAGCGGGCCAGCCAGCCGCGCCTGCAGCCTCTCCGGCTGCTCCCGCTTCAGTCCCGTCGGCTCAGCCCGCAGACGAATCGAGCAAACCCAACTCTGTTTAGCGCGAATGTTTTGAAAGGTGGCCTTCAGGGAGAGGGCCGGCCAATTTGCTGTGCTTCAGGCCGTATCCCATATAGACAACCACGCCGATGGTGGTCCAGACGACGAACCGAATCCAGGTCACCCACGGGAGAAAACTCATGAGGCCGAGGCAGGCCAGCATGCCCAGAATGGGGACGACCGGCATGAAGGGAAGCCGGAATGGGCGGGACTGGTTGGGCTTCGTATAGCGCAGGATCACGACTCCGATACAGACTAGGACAAAAGCAAAGAGAGTGCCGATGTTCGTCATGTCTGCCGCGTCGCCGATGGGAATCAGGGCAGCCAGCGTGGCCACGCCGATGCCGGTGAGAATGGTGGCATAGTGAGGCGTGCCAAAGCGCGGATGCACGGTTGAAAGCCAGGGGCTCAAGAGGTGGTCGCGCGACATGGCAAAAAATACCCGGATCTGACCCAGCATCATCACGACGAGTACGCTGGTGATTCCGGCCACGGCCCCAATCGCCACAATTGCCGCTCCCCACTTGAAGCCCACTATACTGAGCGCTTCGGCCACCGGCGCATGGATGTCGATCTGTGACGAGGGGATCAAGCCGGTCAGGACAGCGGCCACTGCGATGTAGAGAACGGTGCAGATGCTGAGTGAGGCGATGATCCCGATCGGGAGATCGCGTTGAGGGTTTTTGGCTTCCTCGGCGGTCGTCGAGATGGCGTCGAATCCGATATAGGCGAAGAACACGATCGCCGCTGCGGCACCGACACCGGCAAATCCCTGCGGCATGAAGGGAGTCCAGTTGTCCGCATTCACGGCCGGTGTACCCACGGCAATGAAGAAGAGGATGACTGCCAGTTTCAAGCAGACAATGATGCCGGTTGCGCGGGCGCTTTCCTTGATCCCAATGACGAGGATGATGGTGACAAGTAACACAATAATCGCAGCGGGGAAGTTTGCCACGCCTCCGTCAGGTCCTCCGGGTGGATGCGTTGCCCAGGGCGGCAATTCGATGCCGGCCAACCGAAGCAGATTATTGAAATAGCCGGACCAACCGATGGCCACGGCGACACAGGCCACACCATATTCGAGGATCAAGTTCCAGCCAGTGATCCAGGCCAGGAATTCTCCCAAGGTGGCATACGAATAGGTATAGGCAGAACCAGCCACGGGAATCATGGTGGAAAACTCCGCATAGCAGAGTGCCGCGAAGGCGCAGGTCAGGCCGGAGAGCACGAACGACAGAATGATTCCTGGTCCTGCCCCGGGTCGGTGGGCATCGCCGACGATGGCGGTGCCGATCAGGACGAAGATGCCGGTACCGATAATCGCGCCGATGCCGAGGGCCGTCAGGTCCCAGGCCGTCAGGGTTTTTTTCAAACGATGATCGGGGTGATCTGCGTCCGCGAGGATTTGCTCAATGGACTTGGTTCGGAAGAGTCGGCTAATCACCGTACCTCCTCTGGCCGCAGGGATGGTGAAAGGCGCTGTCGGGTCAACGAGCTTCTGTTCCATATGGGCTCAAGTATAGCAGGCCTTCTCTATTTGCTTGACCTTGGAGGCGTGAGGTTCTGCATGGTTCTTTGGCCGGCTGTTGGAAAACTGTTCTGTAAGTACGCCAGAACTTCAGCGGCCCGTTCGTCTAGGACAACAGGAGCATAGAGCGCAGGATACCCAAGAATCTGTTCAGCACGGCCGCGACAAGGAGAGAAGCGAGCGTACGCGTCGGTACACTGAGCATCTGAACGATGCGAGAACACCGCTGACGGATGTTTAAGCATCCTGTGAGGAAGCCCGTCGACGGGCGGCGCGTAAAAAGGCCTCGAACAATCGCCGATGCAGCGGGTGCCGGTCGAAGAGAAATTCCGGATGCCACTGGATGCCGAGAAAGAAGCGATGGGCCGGAGATTCGATTGCCTCCACAATACCATCGAGGGCCCGGGCACTGGCGATCAAAGACGGCGCAACGGTTTTGACCGATTGATGGTGGGAACTATTCACCCGCATCGACACCGATCGTACGATACGGCGAAGTAGGCTGCCTGGTGTCACTGTGACGGCGTGACTGAGATTCGTCGCTGGGATCCGTTGTCGATGTTGCAGCGGTTTCGAGATTTGGGATGAGATATCCTGAATAAGACTGCCGCCGCAGGCGACGTTCATGGTCTGCATGCCTCCGCAGATGCCGAGCAGCGGAACATCTGCTTGTCTCGCCAGGTGGACGATGTCCAGTTCAAAACTCGCGCGACGTTCACTCACGATACCGAATGGATAGCGCTGACGTTCACCATACAATGACGGTGAGAGGTCTGGCCCGCTTCCGGTGAGGAGGAGTCCGTCAAGTTGCTCCAGGAGGCGCCGTCTCGTGGCCCGGTCTGCGAGGAGGGGAAGGACCAGCGGGATGCCGCCGAGTTCTTCGATGGCACGAATGTAGCGTGCGCGTAAAAAGTAGGTGGGCTCGCGCCCACCCCATTCCTTCCGATCACCGGCGTTGAAGTCTGGTGTGACGCCGATGAGCGGTTTCATCGGCTAGCGGATGGGCTCCGGAGCGGGAGTTGGCGCCGGTGCATCATTATTCGAATCAGCGACCCCAAGGAAGCGGATGGGACGATTGCCTTGCAGGTGATCCGGGGTAATGATGTAGGTACCATAGAGACTGGTGTTCCAGATGCTTTTGGCCGCTTGTTCGTTCCCGCCGGAAAACGCATAGGCGAGCCCTCCGACAACCCCTCCACCGATGGCGAAGGCCACCTTCAGTGGAAGATACAACAAGGTAGAGAAACCGGCAGCGACCTGCATGCCCGCGCTTGACGCGTTTCCACCTTCGGTGCCCTCGCCCGACGGGGGTGCCGCGCTTTCTTGACTCCACGCCGATGGCACCATCGTGACGGTGCACAGGGCCAGAAGCAGGAATACTGCTACCAATTTGAAGCTGGACGCCTCATACGGGCGATTAGATGAAGACGAATATATGTTCACAGATAATCCTCCTTCTTCGACAGAACGAACTGAGCAGCAGTGGTTGACCCCAGGGCGCTCACCCACGATCATGGATAGTGGGGTTATAACAAATTCAACTCTGATTGCAAACCCCCTGCCTCGCCCCCAGCGGAGTGTCTTTCTTGCTTATGAGGCGGTGGCGTCTTTCGGTTTGAGGTCCAGTTCGGATGCAATGTACGACGTAATGAAGTTCGTCCGCCTGATCACGGTGTTTCTGACTTCAGTGGTCCATGTGTCGTCTGTGAGACATTGGTTGTCTTGGGTAATGCCGGCTTGCAACGCCAGGTCCAGCTTGCACCAACAGACTGCCTGGATAAAGAGCTCGCTGGCTCGTTCCTGATGAGATGAACGATCTTCATCTGAGAGATCGTTCAGGGCTTGGGCCAACCAGCTGGAGAGATCCACTTCGCTGCTGAGCATATCAATCTGGCTCTGAGTGATAGCGACGGCGACCTGGACCCCGCCCTTCCAGCTCCGTTTCTTCACGTTGAACACGCAGGAAGAAGTCAAAGGTTTTCCTTCCACAGGCTGCGGTCCGACAAACAGTGTCACCCGGAATTGAGAAGGCTCTGGTGCATGTTCGACTGCCATGGTGCGCATTGTAGCATGACCACCGCTCGCAGCGGCCGTCTCATTGACGGCGTGATAGTGCGACGATAAGATGCATCCCACGATGGCCACGGTTGTACACCAGCGCATCAGCGAGATTCAGCAGGCACTGTGTGATGCTGAAATCGACGGCTGGCTTTTCTATGATTTTCGCGGGAGCGATCCCCTCGCCTATCGCGTACTCCAGCTCGATCCTACACTCCATGTGACGAGGCGATGGTACTACTGGGTTCCGGCACAGGGAGTTCCTATCAAGGTGCTGCATCGCATCGAGCCGCACGTGCTGGATACATTGCCGGGACAGGCCGACTGCTATGTGTCGTGGGAGCAGCAACGGCAGATTCTTGCGCGCCTGCTCGCAGGCGGCCTCCATGTCGCCATGCAGTATTCCCCGCTCAACGCGGTTCCCTATGTGTCGCGCGTGGATGCCGGTACCATCGAGTTGATTAGAAGTTACGGTGTCGAGGTGGTCAGTTCAGCGGATTTGATTCAGACGTTTGAGGCGCGCTGGACGGATCGCCAACTCGAATCGCATCAGTTCGCCGCCGCGGCGTTACGACGCATCGTTGATGAGACATTCAGTCATGTGCATGACGCGGTGATCCAAGACCGCGGTCTCACTGAATATGGGGTACAGCAGTTCATTTTGGCTCGTGTGCGTGATGCCGGGATGGTCACGTCGAGTGCACCGATCGCCGCCGTCAATGCCCACAGCGCCGACCCCCATTATGGTCCGCCAGAAACGGGGTCAGCCGCGGTTACCCGCGATGCGTTGCTGTTGGTCGATCTCTGGGCCAAACGAGCGGAGGCCGGTTCGGTCTATGCGGATATCACCTGGACCGGCTATGTCGGTCACACGGTGCCGGTGAAACATCGCGAGATTTTCGACTTGGTCCGGCAGGGACGGGACGCAGCGTTGACCTTTGTTCGGACAGAAGTCGCTGCAGGGCATCGCCCATTCGGTTGGGAGGTCGACGACGCGTGCCGGAAGGTCATCCAACATGGCGGCTATGGTGATCAGTTCGTCCATCGCACGGGCCATTCGATCGGCGAAGAGGTTCATGGCAACGGAGCCAACATCGATGGCTTGGAGACGCAGGACACCCGCCGTCTGATGCCGAGGACCTGCTTTTCTATCGAGCCAGGGATTTACTTGTCCGGCGAGTTTGGGATCAGGAGTGAACTGGACGTGTACGTCGCGGATCGTGAGGCCTTGGTGTTCGGTTTGCCGTTGCAGGGCGAGATCGTACCCCTCTTTTAACCCTCGGTCCCTTCCTTGACAGTGCCTCCTACTGCCCTATAGAGTTAATTAGATTCTCAAAAAGGCTGAGCCGACGGCGATATACCGGAACTAGAGAAAAGGAATCACGCCATGTTTGGTACCATGGGGATCTCAGAACTGATTATTATCCTCGTCATTGTCCTCATCATTTTCGGTGCAGGAAAGCTCCCGCAAATCGGTGAAGGGGTGGGCAAAGCACTCAAAGGGTTCAAGAAAGAAGTCAACGATATACCCTCGTCGGATGCAGTGCCCCCCGAAGCGAATCAACCGGCGCCCATGCAAGTTCAATCAGCAGTTCAGACTGCGCCGGCGGCGCCGCCGGGACAGACCCCGCCTGTTCTGAAGCCTACGGCACCCTATACACCGGGTCCGGAAATGACTCCAGGGACTACCGCCGCTTTGATGTACAACATGGCGGCACCGCCGCAGCCGGTTCGGCCGACTACATCCACGGCAGCCCAGTCGGCCTCAACCCAATCAGCGGGGCAGGGTCAGCAGCCTCCCACGATGGAAGACCGCGCGGCGGCTCCCACGCCGATGATGCGGGCGCAGTACCCACCTCTTCCTGCAGGCGCTCAGACAAAACCTATGGCCAAACGTCCGTCGGCCATTGTCAACAAGGATGCCGTGGCCCGCGTGCAGGCGCAGCAGGCGGCGATGAAGGCGAAGGCCGCCCAGCCCGCCGGCGTGTCCCCTGAAGACATGCAGAGTTTAGGAGAAGGACTTGGCGATGCGTTGCGGACGTTCAAGCAGGCCGTGTCCGATGTCCGCAATTCAGTCGATCCCGAGATGCGGACTATCCAAGCTGAGATGGATTCTGCCCAGAAGGAATTCCAGCAATCCATCGAAGCGGCCAAGGAAATTCCAGCCTTACACGAAGCGCCGCCTAAACAGGCGTGAACCGAGGGACGGTCTTTATCGATCTGGCCGCGGCGTGTATCCTGCTCTTTCGCACTTCTTTTCGAGCCACAAGATGCGCAGTTCTCCTGCCAGTCCTCTGTCTTGCCGGTTGTATCCAGGATTCTCCATCATTCTCAAGGGGGCACACGGTTTCCCTCTTGCTGGAGCTGCTCCGCAGTGAGCAGCCGGAGATGCGGCGGATAGCTGCAGAATCCCTGGGGAAAATCGGCGACCCCCGAGCTGTAGACTTTGTTCTCCCTCTCATACACGATCCGGCATCAGGAGTCCGCGAAGCGTCGGTGATGGCTATGGGACGCTTGAAACCGACAGCCACTGATAGAGTGGTTGCCCTGTTGAGGCAGGGGTTGGAGGATCCCGTAGAATCGGTCCGACAAGCGGCGGTTGTGGCAATCGGCGAAGTCGAACCGGGTTCCCGGTTGATGGAGCCCGTCATAGGCTTACTGCGATCTTCAGATGTTGGGGTGAGGAGAGCCGCGGTGCGGGCATTGCTACAAGTCGATTCAAGCCAATCGATTCCTGCGCTGGTCGCAGCAGGACGTGATTCCGATGCGGAGGTTCGCCAGGGAATTGTGGCGGCGGTAGGTGAATGGGGAGGACCAGGTGTCTCTTCTTGGCTCAGAGAGCGTTTGGCCCGAGATCCTTCGCCGGGGGTGCGGGCAGAAGCGGCCTATCGTCTTGGAATGCTCAATGATTCCGATACGCGAGCAGCGCTTAATACGACGATGGCGAAGGATCCAGATAGTGGGGTGCGTCGCTGGGCGAAACGGGGTGCTTAGGTCACAATGCGGGAACGATTCAATGCATCAACGAGTTCGACAAGCTCTTTACGAGCTTTTTCGTCGATGTTGGTGAATTGAACGCCCATTCCAGGAAACAGGAGATGTCGCTCAGGCTTGTTGCGCGTCCAGGCGACCTTCGCTTTGGCCTTATGTTTTTCCCAAGGACGATCGGGCAGGGCAAACTCGACGGACAGTTCGGTTCCAGGCGCCAGCGGCGTGCTGCTTTCGATGAACAGTCCGCCTGCACCGATGCCGCCGGTTAAGCTGTCAAACTGCTTCCCTTCCGGCGTCGTGTAGCGAACCTTCACAGCAAGCGGGGCTCTAGGATGGGAGCGGGCATGGGCGAATCGGGCGTCGTCGCTGCCTGCGAGAATCTGTTCAATGATGTCTCTCCACGAGAGTATGCCGAGCAGTCCTCCCGTGGCACTATGAAGGGCGACCACTTCTTGGTCGGCATTCATTTCAAGGACTTTTCCCTCATGTCTTTCCGTCGTGGTCACAGGAAACTTCATGGTCAGGTCCTTGTGTTGAATGAGGGACAATACGATTGCAAAAGGATATTCACTAGGCCGGCTGTCCGACGGTCTGGAGGGATTTCACCAGTTGGAGGACACGGTTACGGATATCGGGGTCAATTTCCGTAAATCGCACCCCCATGCCAGGGCTGAACGTATATTGATCTGCTTTGGGACACACCCATGCGACGAGACCTTTTGCCGACAACCATTCTGATGGCTTCTCTGGTAGGGAAAACTCGAGCGCAAGCTTGGTGCCGACCGGTAGTGGGGTATGGCTTTCGATAAAAAGTCCTCCTCCGCCAATGCCGCCTGCGCGACTTTCAAAATGCTGACCTTCCGGGGTTTTATATTTGACACGGAAAGTGAGTGTCACGCGCGGCTCATTCCTGGTTTCTCGGCCTACAGGGGGTTTACGGTAGGCCAGAATCTGGTCAATGACAAAGTCCCACGACAGATTGCCCATGGGTTCGCCGTTGATCCCCAGAAGAGTGATTACTTCACGGGCTGCGTCAAGGTCGAGGACTTTTCCTTTATGTCGAAGGCTTGAAGATACTGGATACTTCACACGTCCTCCCCGTTCAATACTGTACTGCAAGTATAGCGCAGCATTTCATCCTGTCGAGGGAAAGTGCAGAGTTATGATCGTCGGTGCAGGCTGGATTAGCAATGGAGAGCAGGGTGCTGCCGGCATCCGAGAAGGGAAGTGTTGAAGGAGGAGGAACTAGGTCAGGAGGATCCTGGCCTGTAAAACCTGAGTAGATGTACTATACGGGCGAGCAAAACAGCTTAGCTTTCTAGTGACTTAGGCAGTTTTTACATCTTTGTCCTGCTCGAAGATTCGGATGGGGGGGTGCTTCCCGAGAATGGCATCCTCAGTGATGAGGACTTCTTTAATCTGTTTCTGCGAAGGGGCATCATACATCACGTCCAGCATCACATCTTCAAGGATGGCACGCAATCCTCGAGCGCCGGTTTTCTGGAGAAACGCTTTCCGTGCGACCGCCCCCAACGCGCCTTCCGTGAACTTGAGCTTCACCTTCTCAAAGGAGAGCAATTTCTCATACTGTTTTGTGAGCGCGTTTCGCGGCTCGGTCAGGATTCGAATGAGGGCCCGTTCATCCAGCTCATCCAGGGTGGCGACGACTGGCAGTCGACCGACGAACTCCGGAATCAAGCCATACTTGAGGAAGTCTTCCGGCTGAACTTTCGCGAACAGTTCACCAAGTCGTATCTCGTTCCGTCCACGAACCTCGGCTCCGAATCCCATGGCTTTCCGGTTCAGGCGTTGCTCGATAATTTGTTCGAGTCCGACGAACGCTCCGCCGCAAATGAACAGGATATTGCTCGTATTGACCTGGATAAACTCTTGGTGTGGATGCTTGCGCCCGCCTTGAGGCGGCACGTTGGCGACGGTCCCTTCAATGAGCTTGAGCAGCGCCTGTTGCACGCCTTCACCCGAGACGTCGCGGGTGATGGACGGGCTGTCGCTTTTTCGGCTGATCTTGTCGATTTCATCGATATAGACGATGCCCCGCTCGGCCCGTTCGACATCGTAGTCCGCTGCTTGCAGGAGCTTGAGGATAATGTTTTCCACGTCTTCGCCGACGTACCCCGCTTCTGTGAGGGTGGTGGCATCGGCCAGCGTAAAAGGGACGTCCAAGTATTTTGCGAGGGTCTGAGCCAGCAGCGTTTTCCCCGTGCCGGTGGGCCCCAGCATGAGGATGTTGCCCTTCTGGAGCTGCACGTCGTCAACGTCTTTGTCCTTGGCCGAGATTCGCTTGTAGTGGTTATGAACGGCCACCGAGAGAATCTTCTTGGCTCGCTCCTGCCCCACGACGTATTGATCCAAGTGGTGTTTGATTTCTACCGGCTTTTTGAGTTTCGAGGAAATCTCCTCTTTCGCTTCTTCCCAATCCTCGGCGATGATGTCATTGCAGAGGTTGACGCATTCATCGCAGATGTAGACGGTGGGCCCGGCAATCAATTTTCTGACTTCGTCGCGGCTCTTTCCGCAGAACGAGCAGCGGAGATGTCGATCCATCTTATCCTGCTTAGCCATGCGTCCCCCTGTTACTTGTCCTTGGTCGCGTCTTTCCCTGCGTCGCCACTGACGGCCTTGAGGAGCTTCGGTGGCCGCGTGATGACTTCGTCGATGAGACCATATCGCTTGGCTTCTTCTGCTGACATGAAGTAGTCACGTTCCGTGTCCAGGGATATCTTCTCCAGAGGCTGGCCAGTATGTTTGGCCATGATTTCATTGAGTCGTTCGCGTATTTTCAAGATCTCTCTGGCATGAATATCGATTTCAGTGGCTTGCCCTTGAAACCCGCCCATGGGCTGGTGAATCATGACCCTCGCATTCGGCAGGGCGAACCGCTTGCCTTTGGTTCCAGCGGTGAGCAAAAAGGCTCCCATGCTCGCGGCCTGGCCAAGGCAAATCGTGTTGATCGGAGGTTTCACATACTGCATGGTGTCATAGATGCCCAATCCCGCTGTGACGCTTCCCCCTGGAGAGTTGACGTAGAGATTGATGTCCTTTTCAGGGTCCTCTGCTTCAAGGAACAAGAGCTGGGCAATAATCAGATTGGCAAAAACGTCGTCGATTGGCGCGCCGAGGAAGATGATCCGGTCTTTCAGGAGCCGAGAATAAATATCATAGGCGCGTTCGCCTCGGTTAGTCGTTTCAATAACAATGGGAACTAGCATGCACGTCGTTCCTTTCCACTTACAGCATGTTGAAGCCAAGATGCAAGGCCGGCCTTGGACCTCGGCACTATCCCTGAATCACCGCGTTACGGTAAACGAAATCCAGCGCCTTATCAGCCAAAATCCGTGCGCGTAACTCATTGATGGACTCTTGTCCGCCGGATTTGACCATCTTGACGAGCTCGGCCGCCGGCATCTTCAGTTCCGACGCCAGCCGCATGATTTCGGCGTTAAGATCGTCCTGAGTGACCGTCAGTTCTTCTTTTTCAGCGATCGCTTCCAACACGAGGCCGAGCTTCACGCGGCGTGACGCTTCATCCCGATTCTCTTTCCGAAGGCTGGTGACATCCTCCGTGCCAGGCGATTCCTGGGTGCCACCCTTTCGCCGTTGCTGCTCTATGTGCTGGCGGAGGATCGCCTCCAGCTCACGCTCCACCAGGGTTTCTGGGAGGTCGAAGTGGTGAGTCTCCACGAGCCGTTTGATGATCGTATCCTTATAGGTGTCTTCGATCTCTCGCTTCAGCGCCTGTTCCATCCCGCTCCGCAGTTTGTCTTTGATTTCCTGGAGCGAAGCGTAGGGACCACAGTCCTTGGCAAATTCATCATCCAAGGCAGGCAGCTTTTTTTCCTTGACGGATTTGACAGTCAGCGTGAACACGACGGTTTTCCCGGCGACGCGAGGATCGGGATGACTGGCTGGGTACGGCTGGGAAATTTCGAGCACGTCGCCCTCTTTCTTCCCCACGACATGTGAATCAATTTCCAACCCCAAGACGGCTGCACGTGATCCGACCTTGTGGAGTTGACCTTCCTTCTTTGTTCCGTCCAATGGCGCTCCGTCAAGAGTGCCTTGCACATCCAGCACGACGTAGTTCCCGTCCATGATGGTGTGGCCGGCCGGTGCGGCTTCCAGGCGCGCCTGTTGTTCGCGCAAGACCTCAAGTCCCCGGTCTAGCTGTTCGTCGGTGACGATGCGCTTGTCGGGCTTGAGCGAAATCGGACTCGGGGCTTTATAGTCCCGCAGCTCGATCTTCGGCTTGATCTCGACCGTCGCGGTGAATGTAAAGGGTTCGTTCTTTTTGATTTTGACCCGGTCCAGTGGGGGAATTTCGACGAGAATCGGCACAATTCCCGCTTGGCGGACAGCCTTGTCGTAGAAATCCGGCACGAGACTCCGGATCACGTCCTCTTCCACGGTTTTGGCATAGCGTTTTTCGAGCAAGGCCAATGGTGCCTTGCCAGGGCGGAATCCCGGGATGTTGACCTGGCGGTTCAGCTCAACGTAGGCGCGGGCGAACCGTTGAGTGACCTCATCGGCCGGCACCTCAATCTTGAGGGAGCGTTTCATCGGCCCTAGCTCGGTCAATTCCATTTTCATAGCTGGTGCGTACCCTTTTTCTAAGAAGTCTTATACGAACCGTCGAGCCGTCGACAACTGCCCGATCATGGTCTGGTGCGAGAGGGGGGACTTGAACCCCCACGGTTTACCCACGAGATCCTAAGTCTCGCGCGTCTGCCAGTTCCGCCACTCTCGCAATGGTGGGATATGCAGGAGCCGACTCCAGCATGATGAGCAAACAAGCGAATGATGATGTCGTAGGCCTTTTGTACCGTTGGATGTATCCCACTGTCAACCCATACTCCTGGGGGATTGGGACCTGGGTCATCGGCCCCGATTTGATTCAGATGCGGGGAGCGAGAAAGGACGGGAAGCAATCGGGTATGTGCTATCAGTTGCGGGTAAGGGTTGGTAGCACCCCGGTATCATGGAGGGTATAATACAAAGATAAATAATATTATATGTGTGGCCCTGCTCTGTCATATGCGAGGCGAAACGAAGAGGCAGGCTGTGAGAACGAGTGGGGGTCACAACGAGGCCGATTCTCCGGTGTGTTCGATCGTCTTCGTAAGGCCTGTGTCCCTTAAGGAGGTGCATGATGCGAATGTTTCTCCTCTTCGTTGCCTGTGGGTTCCTTCTCCTGCCAGCGCCATCTTGGGCTTATCGAGAATATTTTACGGCTGAACAGAAGGCGCTGCTTGCCAAGGTCCAGACGGTCCTGGTCGATGCCATTGCCCTTACCGATAAAGGAGCAATTGATGCGGGACCGATTGCGGAAGTCGTTTCGCGTCGGCTGGGCGAACTGGGTTATACGACGGTGCAGGATCGTACGAAACCCTATGACGCGGTGTTTAAGGTGAAGTGTGAACAGCGGAAGACGTGGGAAGGGACCACCGCGGCTGGTGGCGACGCGGACTTGCCCGATGCTCCGTCGCGGCTGTGGAAGGGGCCTGCCTGTCAGCTCACGTATCTCCTGGGAGAGTTGAAGGTCAAATGGCAGCGGGAGGTGCGCACCGACTTTGAAGATGCGGTGACGGCTGCCCAATCCGCGCAGGCCGGAGACCCTGGGGCCTATGCGATGGGAAAATTGAAAGAGGGATTGGAGAAATACGAGTTTCCGCTTCTGTTGACGGCGGAGTGGGGCCAACCGGACCGGCTGTTGAAGCTGCTGGATTCCACAGAGACCAGTCAGGCGCGCAAAATAAAGATTATCTCGTTGCTTGGTGAGATGCAGGCCGACGAAGCCCTGCCCAGGCTGAAGCAAGCGCTCCAGGATCGAGGCTTGGCGAAACAGGCATTGGCTGCGATGGGCAATCTCGGGCGGGAGGGCATTCCGCTGTTGATTGAGATCATGACGACGTCCCCGGACCTCGAGGTGCAAGCTGCAGCAGCCAAGGGGTTGGGCCAACTCGGAGGACTGCATGGGGATGCCTCAGTCGTGCTGCCGCTGCTGGCCAAGCTGACGGATCCCAAGACAGACTGGTCCGTGCTCACAGAAGTTGCCTGGTCCTTGGGAAAAATTCCGGACAAGCGATCGATCCAGCCGCTCTATGATCTTGACAAAAAGCTTCAAGCCATGCGCGATCCGGAGAACGTGCCATTGAAGAAGCTCAAGGAAGCGGTGTTCTGGTCGATCAAACAATGCGATACATGGGATCAGTACAGTTAAAGCGTGCGATTGGCCGCAGACCCAGTGTACGGCCGGGTCTTTCCAGGTCATATCCTTAGCGCCTATTCAGTGCGTTGGGTTGCTACGCTTCCTCTCATAGTAGGCGGCCACTTTTATTCGGTTGCCACACAGTTGCATGCTGCACCAATTGCGGGTGTGACTTTTGGTTGTGTCAAAAAAGCATAAGATACAGGCCGCATTCCTGCATTTCTTGACCAGAGACAGATTGCCCGAACAGAGCAGTTCGCTCGCAGCCTCGGCGAGTGGAGTCAGGAGGCCGTCTTTCTGTGAGGCTTGAGACTGGAATTGTCGCTCAAAGTGTAAAGTGTCCCTTTGCATGAACAAGTTGCGGGTAGCTCGGACATTGGGCCAGAAGCCGGTTAAATTGATGTGACCACCAAGGCAGAAATGGACTTGCGGGCAACGATTTGCTCGACCATTTCCTTCAACGTCTTGCGGAACAGTATTGCCTGCTCAAAAAACTGTTCCTGATCCTTGTGATCCCACTGGGTCATGACGACTGCGGCTTCGGCGTTGCTCGCAATCCTTGCCCGGGGGCTTCTCCGATAGGGAGAAGCCCCCGTAGCCTTATCTCTTTCGCGAAGTGCTACTTCGTGACGCGCACCTCGACGCGGCGGTTCTTCGCGCGACCTGCATCGGTCGTATTCGACGCCATCGGCTTCGTGTCTGCATAACCCGCCGTGGTTGAGGAGCTGAGACCGCCTTCGGCGAGGGCTTTTGCAGCATTTGCCGCACGGGCTTCAGAGAGTTCCTTGTTGGTGGGGAACTTCTTTTTTAATGAGCTGCGGATCGGCCGGTTATCGGTATGACCATCCACGGCGACTTTGTATTCCGGGAAGTCTTTCAAAATCCCTCCCACATGCTTGAGCGCTTCGGCTCCAGCAGGCTTAAGTTGATCTTCGCCCGACCCAAAGAGATAGCCGGAGGCGAGGTTGATCAAGAGGCGCTCGTTGTTTAAATCGACCATGATATTCCCTTTGTCGATCTGGGGACGGAGGGCCTTGAGGAGGCTCCGTTGAGCGTCTTTGAGCTTGGCCATCTCGGACGAGAGGTCTCCGCGCAACCCGGCGAGTTCTTTGTCGCGATCGGCCAACTGGTGCTCCAATTCGGCCACTCGCTGCTTGCATGCCGCGAGGTCGGCGGCGAGTTTATCCTTGTCGCTGCCGGCAGTGCCCATCGTGGCCAGTTGGCCTTCAAGTTCAGCAATCCGCTGTTTGGCGGTGGTCAGCTCGGCAGCTGATTTCGTGTTATCACCACTGGCTGCCCGCAGATCTGCAAGTTGGGATTCCAACATGGTCGTTCGTTGATTTGCTGCTGCCAGGTCGGCTGCAAGCTTGTCTTTGTCTCCTGCTCCAGACTGGAGGCTGGCGGCCAGCGCTTGCGACGCTGCAAGCTGTCGCTCAAGATCGGCAGCTCGGGCTTTGGACTGATCCAGGTCTCCCTGCGCGGAGGACAACTGGCTGGCCAATCTGGAAGAATCCCCGACCCCTGAGCGAAGGGATGCTATTTCCCGATCCCGATCGGCTAATTGTCGCTCCAGATCGCTCACGCGGCTGCTCAGGGTAGCATTCTGCTTTTGCGCCGCGGCCAATTCATCGGCCAAACGCTGCCGCTCCCTCTCAAGAGCCGCAAGTTTGCTCTTGAGATCAGCCAATGCTTTCTCGGCATCGAATCGGTTTTTATTGCGGTATTCGTAGCCGCCGTCGCAACAGATCGTCCCTAAATCCACAGCCGATGCATAGCTCGCGCTAGCCAGAAGGCCGGTTGCGATGACTGCTGTCTTAAACAATCTCATCGTGACCGTATCCTTCGGTTGATGAACAGGTCTCTCATTTGCACGTTGCATGATGATTTCTTCTCCTTCGGTTGATGAACGGATCTTTTATTTACACAGTGGACGTACAATGCGCGCATTTCGTGGCTTTGACCGGAATGGTGGACAAACACTGCGGACAATCTTTGGTCGTGGGAGGGCCAGCCGGCGGCTCCTTCTTCAGCCGGTTCACTTGCTTCACCAACAGGAAGATCACGAACGCGATGATGATGAAGTCGAACGTGGCTTGAAGGAAGACCCCGTAATTGATGGTGGGAGCTCCCGCAGCTTTGGCTGCCGACAGGGAGGGTTGAGGTGTACCGGACAGATTGATGAACAGGCTGGAGAAATCCACCTTTCCCATCAGCAACCCAAGGGGGGGCATGAGCACGTCGCTGACCAGCGACGAGACGATCTTTCCGAAGGCACCTCCGATGATCACACCGATCGCCATGTCGATGACATTGCCCTTCATGGCGAATTCTTTGAATTCTTTTAACATAATTCCTCCTTACGGGGATTTGGGTTTACTGCAGGGGCTGCTTACAGGACTATCGTTTCTGGGTCGTGTCGAAACTATATCCCACGGTCATGAGATACAAGTTGTCGGTATCCCCGGTGCCCTTCGCCGGACTGCTGTTAAAGCGCGTCGTCGCTTGGAAGCTGCTCACGAAGCCATCAAAGATCTTGAATCGCACACCATTGTCCATCGTGAGGTAATAATTCTTGGTGTTTGCCAGTGAAGGATAGAATTCACTGTAATGGTAGAGCGTCATTCTGTCGTCAAACAGAGGCCAGTTGAGTTTTATGGACCCCCGGCCGCGAGGCGAGGAGGTGTCGTCGGCCACGCGAAAATCTTCATTGAAGTATGCGAGACCGGCTTCAGCATAGAGCGTCATGTCCTTCAAGACGCCGGCGAAATCGCCTCGGTCGACAAATTGGTAACCGGGGCCGCTCGCGAGGGCCGTTCGCATTTTCAGATCCTGGAATGTATCACTTTCGAAATAGGCAGAGGCGAACCAAAAGAAGCGTTTCGTGATGAAGAAGTCGAGCTTGACCGTGCCGCGGGCATTCCGAGCGATGAGCGTGTTCGCATTGTCGCCATAGACGTAGCGTCCATTGAGCGTAAGACGCAGTTGTTCACTCCGGGCGACGAAGTCGCCCAAGAAACTGGCGTTGCGCAGGTGACTATTCCCAGTAGTTTCCGAAAAACCACCCGTCAGGGTTCCCACATAGATGACGGGGAGTTGAACGAGCGGGTTCACGGAAAGGACCGAGTCCAGGGGAATTGTCAGGACACCTTGCAGGGGTTCTACCTTGAGCCGCATGGTGCCCGGTTCGCTCTCTTCGACCGTTCCGATGAGGATCGTTCCTTCTTTTAAATGAAATGGAATCAGGTGGGAGACCTTGATCGTACTGACCTCTGCCCACTTGAGTTTGATGTTGTCTTCGGCAGAGGTGCTCTTGATCTGAAGAATACCTCCGTCCATTCCCACCACTTCCCCATAGATCACGCTGCCGTCCTTCAACGTGACCATGTCGAGTGGCACAGGCGCAGGAGTTGGAGCATTCACCACTGCTGGAGCCTCTGCGGCCGCGACAAGTCCGGGTGTCGGGAGACAAGCTAGAAGAATAAAAAGCCAGAATCTTTTCGTCATCAACAACTGCTCGCTAGACAGGCGAATGCCCATGGGTGGATTTCCAAGACTCATGAAAATGGGTTGAGGGCTGTAGGACAACTTTTAGAACGTTGTAGTTGTAAGTGTATAGCTCAGATCATCATAGGTCGCAAGCATCGCATGTGGAGCATATGGTTGCCGAAACGAGCAAAGTCGATGCCATAGACAGGGATAAGTCGATTTCACCAAACATATTTGCTGATGTAGGGCCGGCAGACAGGTTATGTGTAGGCATTGTCCTTCATCTTTGTGGCCGATTTGGTATGAAGGGGGACCATTCCGCCACAGACAGGCGACGAAAGAATCGGAACGAGTTCGAATTCGAAAGGCATGGGATGCGGAGGGCATGATGGTTGGTGAGTAAAAGTTGATTATTAGACACTCTCTGCGTGCACTCTTCTTATTGTCCCAAGAGCCCTTTCAAAAGATCCTGGCCTTTTTGTTTGAGGTCTTCCGGTTTGGTCGACCCTTTGAGTAGATCGTCTAACGCCTCTTTCATTTTCTCCTTCACCTGTTCCTGGACCTTGCCCGTCAAAGCTTGTGAATCTAAGCCATACGACGGTACTTGCACGGTCCCGGTGATCAACAATGGCACACTCAGCCGTCCTCCGGCGAGCGCGAGTCTCGCCGCTGGGGATGATCCGCTAATTTTCTGACTGAGAGCTTGCGAAAGATTCAGTTTCACTTTGAGGCTCAAGGTTTGATCAAAGCCGACTACTCCCCCTCCCGTGGCTTGAAAGTCATGACTGTCTATCAGGAGCCTCTGGAGGTTGATGGTACCTTCTTTGACCGCCAGATCCGTTTCGATCGTCGAGAAGGCTGTCACCTTCACATTGTCTGGAGATAGGCCGACGATCTGGAGGCGTGAGAGCGCTTCCTGCAGGAGGTTGACACCCTCGATCTTGCCGTCTTTCACTGCCACATGACCAACGCCTTCCAGTGCTTTGGTCAAATCCGGCAGAGAGAATCCTCGTCCACCCATGGCGAAGTCCATGCCGGCTGTTCCACTGATTGAAACTTGATCCGAACCAAGTGCATCAAGCGCTGGACCGAGTTGGAGACCTTGCACTACGACCTTCCCATTGAATGGTGGTGCCGCTGGGTCCAGGGTCAGCCCCGCTTGGGCCTTTGCATGGCCACCGAATAGTTGGAAGGACAGGTTATTCACCCGGGCATCTTGTCCCTTGAATTCTGCGGCTATCTGGACATCCTTGATATCGACGGGTTTTTTGAATGGCAGGGCCGCCGGTACATCACCCGTGTTGATGGTCGGCGACGTGATGTTGACCTTGGCGCGCCCGCCGGCCACTGTGCCCTTGACGTTCAGGACGGAGTTCCCCAGCACGACATCGAGTCCGAGGTCTGTCACGTCCGCGAGTTCCAACGGCGGGACTCCTTGCGGTAATGGAGATGTGGCTTTTACTGTGACGTGAAAGTTTTTCACGATCACTGGCTTGGCCAATGGCAAAGCCACCGGTACATCGGTACTACTAATCAGAGGGGACGTGAGCGTCGTGTCTAGGTTCCCGTCCACGAGACTACCACGGAGGGTCATTGCGATCTTGCCCAGGCCGAGGTCGAACGCGAACTGCTTCAGGTCGAGCGTTTCAACGAGGGGTCCGAATGAACCGTCCAGTTCTACCGGAATATTGTAGGGCTGCACGGTCGCCGCGAGATGCAGGGTGGGGGTCTCGCCCAGATGCACGGATGTGAGTAGCACCGCGAGATCGTTGACCACGTATTCCGTCGGCTTCGGCGTGGATTCGTCGCGATAGGTGATGGTGCCCCCTGTGAAGGAGACGTGGTCCACCGCCAACAGGGCAAGGACTTGCAGTGGGTTACCGGCTGGTTGTGACGGGGCCTCTGGTAGCTCAGGTGAGGATGTTGTTGGGGTTTTCGGCCCGATCGTCGATAGGTTCATCTCGCCCTTGCGGTTCTTGATGACGGTGATGAGCGGGTCGCGCAGCGTGATTTCTTCAACTTCGACTTTCTTGCTCAGCAGTGGCCTCAGTTTCACGCCCACGTCGAGCGAGGTGAGTGACGCAAAGGGGCCAGTGCCGAATGCAGGATCATCCTGCACCGTGAATCCCGCAACACGAACGCCAATACGGGGCCAGATGGTCAGTCGGATATCTTTGAGGGCGATCTTGCGATTGAGCGCTTCTTCGATCAGCGGTTTGTACTGGTCTTGATACTTGTTGAGGTCAATGAGAAATGGCAGCGAGAGAACGACTGCCATCAAAAGGACAACCAGCACACCCAGTCCGATGAGGATCCTCATTGTCATAGTTCCTCTTAAGTCCGTTGCAGTATAGGAAGGAGAGTCGAGAGGGTCAATGTGGTGTCGATGTCGTTGGTTGTCACCTTGCCGGTCATCAGACCGCGTGGTAAGATGCCGCCTCGCGAAAATCATTGCGGAGAGGTGCGAGAGTGGTCGAATCGACATGCTTGGAAAGCATGCGTCTCAGCAATGGGACCGTGGGTTCGAATCCCACCCTCTCCGCCACACCAAGCAGTGATGAGTGATAGGTCATGAGTGATGCGGTCATGCGAGGAAGGGCCTGGGCTGTTTTCCCACTTATCACGCATCGCCGATCACTCGTCACGTATCACTGAGCGAAGGGGCTGGGCCCTGTGCAACAGAACCCTGTGAACCCCGCCAGGTCCGGAAGGAAGCAACGGTAAGCGGTTAGTTCTGTGTGCCGCAGGATCACCTGGCCCCACTTAATCTTGTTCCGAGAGGCGTGAAGCGTGAGACGTAGGGCGATACAGATCCCTAGAGTCATTTGTCTCAATCCCTCACGCCTCAGCCCGTTCACCTAACGTCGTATGGATTACCAAGTTTCTGCGAGAAAATATCGACCGGGTACGTTTGATGACGTGATCGGACAGCCACACGTCGTTCAGACGCTGGTCAATTCCATCACCACGAAACGGATTGCCCAAGCCTATCTCTTTTCCGGGACCCGCGGTGTGGGAAAAACCACGGTCGCGAGAATTCTCGCCAAGGCGCTCAATTGCGAGCAGGGGTCGACCGGCACGCCCTGCGGCACCTGTTCCAACTGCCTCGAAATTGCGCAGGGGACCTCCGTCGACGTCATGGAAATCGATGGAGCGTCCAATACGAGCGTGGACGATGTGCGTGAGATCCGCGAGAACGTCAAGTTCGCGGCGTTTCGTGGGAAGTACCGGGTCTACATTATTGACGAAGTCCACATGTTGTCGAACTCGGCCTTCAACGCGCTCTTGAAGACGCTGGAGGAGCCGCCGCCGCACGTGGTGTTTATCTTTGCCACCACCGAGATTCACAAGATTCCGGCGACCATCCTGTCCCGCTGTCAGCATTACAACTTTCGACGAATTGCGCGAACTGAGATCGTCGAGCGGCTGCGCCATGTGGTCGATCAGGACAAGATCGCGATTGAGGAACGGAGCCTGATGGCTCTCGCCAGGGCCAGCGAAGGCAGTATGCGCGATGGGTTGAGCCTGCTCGACCAGGCTGTGGCGTTCGGCGGCAAGACGATCGTGCATACGGATCTGGAGGCCCTGCTGGGGGCGGTTCCACAAGAACTGGTTCGTGCCATGATTCAGGCGATCACGGCTCAAGAGAGCGCCGCCGCACTTCATGTGCTGGCCCAACTGTTGGACCAAGGACATGATCTGCGAGCCTATTGTGCGGAGGTCGTCGAATACCTGCGCAACATGCTCGTGGTGTCGGTGGTGACCTCACCCCAAGAATGGCAGGGGTTGATCGAGGCTTCCGCGGAGGACCTCGCACAGATGGCGGCTGATGCGCGCTTGTTCTCGCCTGAGCTACTTCAGGAATTGTTTGCGATCTTTACGCAAGCGGAGGACTCGCTGAGGCTCAGCGCGCATCCTCGGTTTGTGCTCGAAACAGCCGCCGTGCGTGCGACCCGGTTGCTGCGTCGAGCCGATGGGAAGCCAGCCCCATCGGTGCAGCCAGCCAAGACGACCAGCCCACCTCAACCAGTTCCAGTGCGCACGGGCGAACCGGTTTCACGGGCTCGTTCTGCAGATCCAACGCCCTCTTCGCCACCGCGGCCTCCTCAATCGTTGGCTCCTGCACCGGCCGCTCCGATGACATCGAGGTCTTCCGTTGTCGGAAATACGCCGCCTCCGCGGGACCTCTCGACGAATCCTCCAAACGTCCGGCCACCTGGCACCGTTGGTGAGGTGAAGGCTTCGATGCCTGTGGCATCGCCTCCGACTGATGACGGACGCCTTGCAGTGACGCTCAATTGGGAACAGGTCCAAGAGGAAGTGGCCAATGCCTCTTCCAGGATTGCCGCTTTCCTGGAAAGAGGGCGGTTTCTGGGCGTGGACGGTCATCTTGTGACGATTGGATTCGCTAAGCAGGAGATGGCGGCCAGAGGAATGATCGAGAACTCTGATAACATGGCGGTGCTCGCATCGATATGTGAACGACTAAGCGGACAGACGGTTCGGCTACGGATTGTCGAATTGACGGAGTTGGATCCTTCCGGACCGACGATGGCGCAGCTCAGAACGGCGAAGGAAAAAGAACAACGTTTGGTCCTCTTCGAGCAAGCGCAGACACATCCGGTCGTCAAACAGGCGCTGGAGATTTTTGGCGCGGAGCTCGCAGAGGTCAGGCAGGTGTCGAGCCAGAAGGAGGTCCAGGAATGAAGAATCCGTTAGGCAATATGGGAAATATCCTGAAACAGGCGCAGGCGATGCAGGAGCAGATGGCAAAGTTACAGGAACAGTCCGCGTCGAAGACCGTGACCGGAACGGCTGGGGGTGGCAGCGTGACCGTTACGGCCAATGGTGCCATGCAGCTCGTCGCCATCGTCATCGATCCCGAAGTGGTGAAGGGTGGCGACGTGGAGATGGTGCAGGATTTGGTCATGGCCGCGTCGAACGACGCCCTTCGGAAGGCTCGCGAGATGATGGCGGATGCGATGAAATCGCTCACCGGCGGGATGAACGTCCCCGGCCTCTTCTAGCGGGTTACCACGGCATGGCGGTTGATCAACAAGGATTACTTGCGCGGTTGGTGCGTGAGCTGGTCCGTCTTCCAGGCATCGGTCAAAAGACGGCGCAGCGATTGGCTTTCCATGTTTTGAAGGTCGAGCGCGACGACGCGCTCCGCCTGGCAGAGGCGATTCGTGCCGTTAAAGACGGGCTCTCCTTTTGCCGGCAGTGCCGAAACATCGCCGAGGGGGAACTCTGCGAGTTTTGTCTCGATCCGAAGCGGGACCAGACGAGAATCCTGGTGGTGGAAGAACCGAGTACGGCCTACGCCATCGAGCGGGCCGGAGCCTATCGCGGCTTGTACCATATATTACTCGGTGCCTTGTCTCCGTTGGACGGCGTCGGACCGTCCGATATCAGGGCTGAGGAGTTGGTCGACCGAGTGAGGCTTGGGGGAATTGAGGAAGTGATCCTCGCGACGAGTCCGACGATAGAGGGTGAGGCGACTGCCATCTATCTAACGAACCAATTGAAGCCTCTCGGAGCCCGGGTTTCGCGTATCGCCTATGGGATCCCAGTCGGGATGGATATCGAGTATGCCGACGAAGTGACGCTGCTCAAGTCGATCGAAGGCCGTCGGGATCTCTAGGGGAAGCCAGTGGGGCGAAAATGAAAGGCCCACGCTTCCCATTGACCCCCTCTCCAGGCCCCTGGTATAGTTCCGCTCGTTTGGAGATGGTTTTATTTCTCCGGCAGGTTGCGGTATGAAAGCAGGCCCTTCCGCGAAGCGCATCTCGCCCACTCCATCGGTGGCGCAGTCCGTTACGACCAAGCGCAAAGCGAAGACGTCGTCCCAGGGGAAAAAGTACGCGGCCATTCGTCGTGATCTTGAGCGGCAGCGCAAGGCTATGCTGGCAGGGGTGGGTGAGGGCCTCGCCAATCCAAACGGTCAGGAGGCGTTCCCGGATGTCAGCGATCAGGCCTCTGCGGAGGCCGATCAGAATTTTTCGTTTCGTATCCGTGAGCGCGAGCAACGACTGATCAAGAAGATCGATGAGGCGCTTGATCGAATGGACCGGAACATCTATGGCATCTGTGAGCGCTGCGAAGAAGAGATTCCCTACCCCAGACTCAAGGCCCGCCCCGTGACCACCCTCTGCATCAATTGCAAGACGCTCGAAGAACAGGCTGAGAAGATTCGGCGCTGAACCTGTGCTCATTTCCAGCTCGAACCGTCTAGAAATGCAGTGCAATCCCTCCTACTACAAGGTTTGAAGCGATAGTGAACCGGGAGCTGAATCCCGGTGGAAGCCCGCCCCCATCGTAAGTAAACGTGTGCCAGCCCGTAGTTCTCTTCCATTCCCCGAAGAGAGCAAAATTTCGAAAAATGAAAAACTTGAGACCGACCATCCCTTGGATGGCCGGGGAGTAACTCGTTTCTTGAACTGAAATTAGGGGGACCGAGAGGCGAGCGCGCTGCACACCAAGACCTGCTCCGATATAAGGGTAGAATCGACCTTGAGGAAGCTCCGGTGTTGCCCAAATCGGGTAGCGAAACAGCAGATTCACCGCGAGAACGTTCACGCTGATATCTTGGGGCGTGCTGAAGGCGACAGCTCCGAGTTGAAAGCCTGGGGTGAGAGAGGTACCACTGGCTCCGGCTGTCTGTGGGTCAAGGTCTGCGGTAAACTTTGTGTAATCTAACTCAAGGCCGATTTGTGGCTGCCAGTTGTATTGTCGCGGCAGATACCAGGCCGTGACCTTGGCGCCAAAGGTCGGAGAATCATTCAAATTTACTCCATACGCTGTTCCGGTCGTAAACCCGCTCCCTTGACCAAAATTGAATTTGACGTCTTCGTTGGAGTTAAAAGCTTTCCCTCCGAACGCTCCGACTGAAAATTCCCAGTCCCGTTCGGCCTGCGCCTGCAGCGGCATGAGGAACAAAGCCGCGATTGTCAAGACGATTGCTCGCACACCGGCCCACGTAGGTCGTTCCATGTCGTTCTCCCATCCTTATGTAGAGTGATGGGGGAAGCCTACTGTGATATAGGGTGGCTACCTAATAAAATCATATATTCGACGCTTGTGAGGAGACCGGGAAGTTTGACGGAGGGCAGGCTAGTGTTTCAACGCCTTAACGCGTTGCTGGACAAGGGCGAGGCGACCGGCTTCATCTGGGTTGCCTTCGGCCAACGCGAGATAGGTCTCGTATTCCGCGAGCGCCCGCTTGGGATTCGTGGGCTCGTAGGCCTCAGCCAAGTTGTAACGGGCAACGGCATAGTTGGGGCGGAGCGTCACGGCTTTTTCGAATGAGGCGAGCGCATTCGCCTTGTCTCCCAGCTTAGTGTATACGGTGCCGAGGTTGTTCAGAATTTCCGGAGTGTTGGGCCTGATGGCCAAGGACTGAAGCATCTCCGTCTTGGCCTTCTCGTACTGTCCCTTCCCTTCCCATGAAAGGCCCAGTTTGTGATGAGCTTCTGCCAGCCACACTTTGTTCGTGAAGCCGCTTGCGATCGCTTTCTGATAGGCATTGGCAGCGGTGTCGTAGTTCTGTGTCCCACAGTAGGAGAGCTGCGCGGTTTGGCCGCGCGCGAATTGCTGGAGCGAGAGGAAGGGTTCCTTATCCTCCGCGCCTTGACTGTCGAGCTGTTGCCCGGGCTTCTGGCCGTCTGGATGGCGCAGCCGTTCCAAGAATTGGTGTCGATAGGGCGAGAACAGCCGTACGTACGGGTCGATCGTCACGGACGCCTGGAGCAATGCCGGCTGTTCACGCGTGCCGAGGACCAAGTATTGCGTCGTTGTTTTTTCGTCGCCGGTTTCATACAAGGCGCTTGAATCCATGCTCGTCTTTGAAGACAGGTTTGCCACGTTGAGATAGAATTCCAATGCCGGCTTTAGCAGCGTTAAGGTATGGCGGAGCACCGGGTAGGGATTTAAATCAAGCCCGGATGGAAAGGTGAACAGCGTCCCGACCAGCATGCCATCTTCATCGAAAAAATAGGACTCGTCGCCATGTGATTGGCTTCGATCTGCACGGAGAACCAACTCCTGTCCGGTGCCCCAGTCTTGTGGTTTGAGGGTAGAGGCAGGATGTGTCTTAAGGAAGTCGGGCCTCGAAGCGCAAAGGGTCGTTGACTTCAGGAGGACCAAGTCGCTTTCAGACGGTGGGAGGTTCTGTTTTTGAGCTGGGGTTTCGCAGGCGTTCAGCAAGAGGCTTAATCCTAACCCGCAGACCAGCCACAATCGAAGAGGTATGGCATGGGGGGGATGCGTGTCACAGGGATTCGTATTCACGAAGGGAGCATACACGAAACTGGAAAGGGTTTTCCAACGAGTGATAAGGCAACGCCCGCTTCCTTCATGAAGAAAGCGGGCGTTGAAACTGAGGACGACGTGTTCGCGGAGACTATCGCCGCTGGCTATCCAGCATCGAATCTTCAGTCGTATACCCGAAAAGATACGGCAGATGGCTGCTGAGCGTATAAATTGGTCGGTTCACACCATAATCCACCGCGACCCCGAGAGGATGCAAGAGGAAACCGGTCCAGCGCCAGGGATTATCGCTAGGGGATGCTCCTGCCGACACATCGGTGTAGACCAAGGATGTGGGGTCCATTACACTGTAAATGCTGGCTGGGGCGGTATAGCCTCCATCTGTATCGGCCAAAGCCTGCTGCTGGCGGTTTCCGGCGCAACCGACTGCGGTGGCCAGCAGGAGAATCCCTACGGCAAGAGCTGTAGTCCGCATTGATGACCTCACTTGTCTCGTACGGTTCAGAGTCACGGTCTCTCGATAAACTGAAGTGTAGCCGACCTCCAGCATTCTGTCCAGGATGGGAGCCGTTCATGCAACAATGGAAAATCCATCAGTTTGACGAATGGTATGATTCAGGGATGAAGAATGGAGAATATGGTGGGCGATACTGGTATCGAACCAGTGGCCTCTTCCGTGTGAAGGAAGCGCTCTACCCCTGAGCTAATCGCCCGCAGGGGATGAAGTCTAGCATGGGGTCATAAATTGGATCAACCGCGGCCCCCCTGCGTCATGCGTAGCGAAGTTGCCTTGACATCCCCAAAACGCGCTTCCTACAATGCCTCAATTCCCACTTTTCTTCATGGAGTTTCACTCGCATGCGCGACGACATTGTCATTATCGGGGGCGGTCTGGCCGGGTCCGAAGCGGCTTGGCAGGCAGCCAATCGGGGAGCGAAGGTGACGCTCTATGAAATGCGTCCAAAAGAAATGACACAAGCGCACAAGACCGGTGGTTTGGCAGAACTGGTCTGTTCAAACTCCCTCGGCTCCGCGGATCTACTGAATGCCCCGGGTATATTGAAAGAGGAAATGCGTCGTCTCAACTCGCTCATTATTCGGGTGGCGGATGATGTGCGGGTTCCAGCCGGATCGGCACTAGCCGTTGATCGCGAGCAGTTCTCTTTCAAGATTACCCAGGCACTGGAAGAACATCCGAACATTCGCATTTTGCGTGAGGAAATCACCGAGATTCCAACGGACTGCCTCTGCATTCTGGCGACAGGCCCTTTGACATCCGACAAACTGTCTCAGGCAATTGCGCAATTGACCAACACGAAACATTTGTATTTTTACGATGCGATCTCTCCGATCGTGGATGCCGATTCCATCAATATGGATGTCGTGTTTCTTGCATCGCGTTACGACAAGGGGGGGGACGATTATCTCAACTGTCCCATGGACGAGGCAGCCTACAATGCATTTTACGAAGCGTTGCTTTCCGCGGAGAAAGTACAACCGAAAGAATTCGAAAAGACTGCCTACTTCGAAGGGTGTATCCCTATCGAGGTCATGGCCGAACGTGGTCGTCAGACCATGCAGTTCGGTCCATTGAAGCCGGTGGGTCTTGAGAATCCCAAGACTGGTTCCAGAGCCTATGCTGTGGTACAGCTTCGAACAGAAAATGTCCATCGGTCGTGTTACAACCTCGTGGGGTTCCAGACTAAACTGACCTACGGGGAACAGAAGCGGGTGTTTCGGATGATTCCCGGTCTTGAGCAGGCAGAGTTTCTCCGCTACGGCAGCCTGCACCGCAACACCTTCATCAACTCTCCCCAATTGCTGCGCGATACCCTTCAATTCAAGGCGCGCGGCACCCTCTTTTTCGCAGGACAGTTGGTCGGCGTCGAGGGTTATACGGACTCCGCGGCGATGGGCGGGCTGGCAGGAATCAACGCCGCTCGTGGTCTTGCGGGATTGCCGTTAGTCGCCCCCCCGCCCACCACCGCGCATGGCTGTCTGGTGTCGTACATTACGACGACAGATCCTCGTCATTTTCAGCCGATGAATACGAATTTTGGACTCTTCCCTCCCCTTCCGACACCGACGAGAGACAAGGAACGTAAACGGCGGCTCACGGGACAACGGGCACTTGAGGATCTGACGGCATGGATGACGCAATTCGGGCTTTCATGACGTTCCTTGACCTGGAGCGTCATGCGTCGCACGAAACAGTTCGCAACTATGCCTCGGATCTCCGACAGTTTCAGACGTTCATGACGACGGAGTCTCCCGATGCCCGCGCACTTGATCCTACCACGGTGCAAACGGAGTCTATTCGGGCCTATCTCCACTGGTTGGACCGCAAGCGTGAGAAAAGCACCTCGATGGCCAGGAAGCTCGCCTCCCTCCGCTCTTTCTATCGCTATCTGCAACGAGAGGGTATGGTTGACCTCAATCCTGCTGAAGCCATCAGGACGCCGAAACAGCCGAAACATCTTCCGCGTGTCTTGACGAAGGATGACGCGGCAGCGCTGATGGAGTTTCCTGGGAATCAGGCAGGAGGGTCGATCCGAGACCGCGCCATGCTGGAGACGCTCTATTCGACCGGGGCTCGCGTGAGTGAACTCGTGGGGATCAATCTCGGAGATCTCCGTGCGTCCGAAGGGCTCGTCCATCTTCGAGGAAAAGGCCGGAAGGAACGCATCGTGCCGATCGGAGATGTGGCCCTACGGGCTATCCAGGCGTATCTGGATCAGAGACCCCTGAGAGACTCTCGGGATCTGACGACGAAGCCCCTCGCATCCCCGGTTTTTCGAAACAGCCGAGGAGGGCGCTTGACGACTCGGAGCGTCGCTCGCATCGTAGCCCGCTATTCGCTTCGGCTTGCCGGTGGTTCCGTCAGCCCCCATACGTTGCGTCATTCCTTTGCCACCCATCTCCTCGATGAAGGGGCCGACTTGCGGTCGATTCAGGAGATGCTCGGGCATGCGTCATTGAATACGACTCAAAAATATACACACCTTGCTACGGACCAGCTTCTGGCCGTCTACGACAAGGCGCATCCGCGGGCCGGTCGGCCGACCAACGTGCGTGGCGTGAAGGCCGGCAAGCCATGATGATCCTTCGGTCGAAGCTGCCGGGACGGACGCTCAGTATGGATGCGAGCATCGCGCGCGCTGTACGAAACGGCCTTGCCCGCCCTGGATTTTTCGCTTTTCTCGCCATGGGAGCTCAGCATGAACAGACTCATTAAGAAAGCGAACGTCCTGATCGAAGCCCTGCCCTATATTCGCACCTTCAAGGGCAAGACGATTGTCATTAAGTACGGCGGTCACGCGATGACCGATGCGCCGCTGAAAGAGCGGTTTGCCCAGGACGTCGTGCTCTTGAAATATGTCGGTCTCAACCCGGTTATTGTGCACGGCGGGGGACCCCAAATCGATAAGATGCTCCATCGCTTGGGCATCGAAGCCAAGTTTCGCCAGGGGGTGAGGATCACCGATGAAGCCACGATGGAAATCGTGGAGATGGTGTTGGCCGGCAAGATCAACATGGAAATCGTCGATCTCTTGAACCGCCATGGCGGCCTCGCGGTCGGCTTGAGTGGGAAAGACGGCGGGCTCATGCTCTCTCGACCGCTCACGGCTAAAGCCTGGGCGGCGAGTCTGGAAAAAGATCTCGAGGACGGCGATGGTGACGAGGATTTTGGCCTGGTGGGAGAGGTTCAGTCTATCGATCCCACACTGGTGAGAAAGCTTCAGCAGGATAATTACATTCCCGTCATTGCGCCGATCGGCACGAACCGGGAAGGGAATACCTACAACATCAATGCCGATCTGGTGGCTGGGGCGATGGCAGCCGCGCTCGGTGCAGAAAAGTTGGTGATGATGACCGATGTGAAAGGTATTCGCGATGCTAACGGGCGCCATCTCTCGACGGTCTCGCGCAAAGACGTGCAACGGATGGTGAAGAAGGGCACGATCAGCGAAGGGATGTTGCCCAAGGTGCATGCCTGCTTGGATGCGCTTGGAGGCGGCGTCGGCAAAGCCCATATCATCGACGGTCGAATTCCACATGCCATTCTTCTCGAAGTGTTTACGCATAAAGGTATCGGAACCGAGATCGCATCCTAGTCGGTTAATCCAATCTTATCTTGTTGTGGTAACCCAGCAACTCCGAATCAGCCGCCATCTTCAGGCCCTCGTCGGCGAGCGTCATCCTGAGACGAGTCTTTGCGCGCTCCGGAAGGCGGCGCACTATCTGGCGACCCATTTTTCCAAGTCCGGGTGGACCACCAGCGGCCAGCTCGTGAATGCGTGGGGGAAAGTCTATCGTAATGTGGTGGCGATCAAGTATCCGGACCGGCCAGGACAAGAAGAGCTGCCTCCACTCCTGATCGGGGCTCACTATGACACCGTCTCCGGGTCACCTGGTGCGGATGACAACGCGAGCGGGCTCGTGGTGCTCCTCGAAGTGGCTACCCGCCTCCGCGCGCAGCCTCTCGTGCGACCGGTTTGGCTCGTGGCGTTCTGTCTCGAAGAACAGGACCGACTGGGGAGTCAGGCGTTCGCATCCCGGCTGAAAGCTGAAGGCCGTGCGTTGGCTGGCGCGATCATCCTGGAATGTGTCGGGTTCGCCAGGAGTGAGGCTGGCACACAGCAGACCCCACCCGGTGTACCCATTGCGGTGCCGACCGAGGGAAATTTTCTTGCCATTGTGGGCAATGAGGCCTCTCGGTCTTTGGTGACTCAGCTTGAACAGGGAGCCAAACGCCACGCGGCCGGACTCAAGACGCTCTCATTGTTGGTGCCAGGTCGAGGAGAGGCGATACCTCATACCCGTCGCAGCGACCATGCCTCGTTCTGGGATGCAGGTTACCCGGCCGTCATGCTGACCGATACTGCCAACTTCCGGAATCCGCATTATCACCAACCGACGGACAGGATCGAGACATTGGACTTCGACTTCATGGCTAAGATCACCGACGCCGTCATGGTTGCGGTGATGGAGCTGGCAGGAAACACTCGGTGAGTACTGGTTTATTTGCTCTTCAACTCGGTTTCCAAGACATTCAGCGGTGAGCGTGGAGGGGCGGTTTGGCGGAGGCCGGCAATCTCGTCGGGCGTGAGTTTGTAGATCTCCACCGGCTGGGACCTCTTCCACTCTCTCCTTTCCATTGCAGTCCTTAAACGCATCATCATGAAAAGCCGACTGAAAGCTAAGACCGTTCGGACCATTCGCCGTCTCTTCGACCGGCTCGATTACCGGAAACTGGGACGCGTCTATTGTTATGAAGGCGGCGATGAGTTCTGGCGAGCGAAGCGGGGGCCCTGTGACCGTCTCGGGCGTCGGGTCGCTGTTGTATTGAGGAGGAAACTAGGACGAGGCGGCCGCAGTCTCTATGTTGGTGCCGGGGTGGCGGAACTACCCGCTTTGGTGATGGAAACGGTGGAGCTGGGTCGAACGGTGTATCCTTATAATCTCAGGAGAGCCGAAGTCGCAGCTCTCAACCGTGCCTGCCATTCGGTTCCTCTCACGTTCCATGCGGTTGATGCGACCAGAGCGAAGGGCCGCTTCGATCATCTCTGGATGGTTAGCGTATTGAATGATCCCGAGCGGTTCCCAAATCTGTCGCCTCTATCCTATGGACGAGGCGATCCTCTCACCCTCGACCCGCTGAAGTTTGCTCAAGAGCGCCGCATCGTGCGTAGGTTGGTGGCACGGTGCATGGAAAGGCTCGCGAGGCCAGGACTCGTTACGACCACTACAGAAGAAGTCGTATGGATTGCAGAGTGGTGCCATCGGCATCGGGTCCCCTACCGGGTTGGGAAACGCTACTATCCGACTGCACTCGTGGGAGATCCGATCTGTTTCATTCAAATCGGGAAAGCATACTAGCAGACTGCTGAAAAAATCCGCCAGCATCGTTCTCGCGTCGTTCAGACCCTCAACGTACCGAAAGAGATTCTCAGAGGTCGGAAGCGCCGAAGGAGCTTTTCCGTTCGCCAAGATCCATTCTAGGGGCGAACGGCCCACACGAAGTGCGGTTTGTACCTCCTCGGGCCTTCACTCGCTGCGGCCTTGTTGGACGGCCTTTTGAGCAGCCTGCGGGATGCTTTCCCGCTATGCCACACGTATGAACCACCCACGTTCTCGCGTGCCAACACAGGTTTCCGCAGTCATCTAGATTCGGAAGCCGGGTTTGGTCTTTGAAGAGTTATCTAAGTACTGGCCTGCGTACTTCACGTAGTTGTTCGCCGACTCCTTGATCCACGCGAGTTCTTCAGCCGTGACCGCTCGTTTCACCTTCGCGGGTGATCCAAGGATCAGGCTGTTGGGTGGGACGATTGTCTGCTCCGTGATCAGAGCCCCGGCTCCTACGACGCAGTCTTCCCCGATCACGGCGCCGTCCATGATGATGGCGCCCATGCCGATCAGTACGCGATCCTTGATCGTGCAGCCGTGGAGTATCACTCCGTGACCGATGGTCACCTCGTTGCCGATGGCCAGCGGATGGGTATCGTGGGTGACATGCAACATACAGAGGTCCTGCACGTTGGTCCGGTCACCGATCCGGATATAATGGACGTCCCCGCGAATGACGGCATGGAACCAGACGCTGCAGTCTTCGCCCAGCACGACATCGCCAATGACGATGCTGGTCTCTTCGATGAAGCAGGAGTCAGGAATCGTCGGTTTGATGCCTTGGAAAGTGCGGATCATAGAGCCCACTGTAGGGGAATCGGCCGGCGACCTGCAAGGGGCTGTTGATTGACAGGCTTTTCAACCGTCCCGTAGACTGTTCCCCATGTCATCACGATTAATCACCCCCTCACGACAAAGCAGCAAGAAAACCACCATCGGTTTCGTCAACTTAGGTTGTTCGAAAAACCAGGTCGATTCCGAAGTCATGTTGGGCACTTTGGTGGCGGACGGGTTTGCCTTGACCGCCGATCCGAAGAAAGCCGAAGTGGTCATTATCAATACTTGCGGCTTCATCGAAGAAGCCAAGCAGGAGTCGATTGATACGATCATTGCGCACGGCAAGCTAAAAGAAACAGGATCTTGTCGTGTTCTGATTGCTGCCGGCTGTCTGGCGCAACGGTATCAAGGAGATCTCCTCAAGCAATTGCCGGAACTTGACGGCGTGGTGGGGACTGGTGAGTTCGGGAAGATCGCAGAGATCTGCCGGGATCTGCTGGCGCCGAAAAAACGACAGCAGCGGCTCTGGATCAGCGAGCCTCCCTATCTGTATGACGCAGACGCGCCACGTCTCCGTCTCGGGAAGACCCATAGTGCCTATGTGAAAATCGCCGAAGGCTGTAACCGTAATTGTGCCTTCTGCGCGATTCCCCTGATGCGAGGCAAGCAGCGAAGCCGTCCGGTGGAGTCGATCGTTGCCGAAGCCGCCCGTCTTGCAGTCGAAGGGGTGAAAGAGATCAACCTCATTTCACAGGATACGGTGAATTATGGTGTCGATCTTGGGTTGCGGCAAGGTCTTGCCACGCTGCTTCGCGAGTTGGTGAAAGTGAAAGACTTGCGCTGGATCCGGCCATTCTATCTCTATCCACAACAGGTATCGGACGAGTTGCTGGAGCTCTATGCAGGAGAAGAAAAGATAACCAAGTATATCGACATGCCGCTACAACACATCAACGATCGGATGTTGAAACGGATGCATCGGCTGGGTGATCGGGCCGCCATCACCTCCCTCGTCGATCGTATCCGGACATGCATTCCCGGCGTCACGTTTCGCACGGCCTTCATCGTGGGGTTTCCGGGAGAGACGGACCAGGCGTTCGACGAACTGAGGCGCTATGTGGAAGAGGCCGAGTTCGATCGGGTGGCGGTGTTTTTGTATTCGGACGAGGAGGACACGCCGGCTGTCGGGCTTGATGACAAGATCGAACGATCGGTCATGGACGAGCGACGGAATGAACTCCTGGCTGTGCAAGAAGGGATTGCTGCGGCACGGGGCCAGGCCCGCGTCGGCTCCGTGATGGAGGTCTTGGTCGAAGGGGTCTCAGAAGAAACAGAGTTACTGCTGGAGGGACGCCATGAAGGGTTGGCTCCGGAGATCGACGGTGTCGTGTACATCAATGACGGGTCAGCCACAGCGGGGGAACTCGTGAAGGTCGAAATCACCGATGCGGCTCTGTACGACCTTGTGGGGCACATCGTCACATAGCAGGATGCTGAAAAAATCGTTCTTCTCACCAGCCCGACCCCGGCGCGCCTTTCCCCGTGCGTCGTTCTCGCATCATTCAGACCTTCAACGTTCCCCAGTGGATACACCTCTCTATTCTCATCGGAAATACAATAGGCCCACGATGGCACATCGAAAAGAGTCTGTTGTCCTCCTGATTCATTGCAAGGATCGTAGGGGTATTGTGGCCCGAGTCTCAGGTTTTATCCATGACTTGGGCGGGAACATCCTCGATTCGGAGCATCATACCGATGAAGAGACGAACGAATTTTTGATGCGCATGGAGTTTGCCGCCGAGGGTTTGCAGATTCCGCCCGATGAGATCCCGTCCGCGTTCGCTCCGGTCGCGAAGACGTTCGAGATGCGCTATGAGGTCTGTCCTTCAAGTCACCGAACGAGGGTCGCGATGTTGGTCTCGAGACAGGATCACTGTCTGGCGGACCTACTCCAACGACACAAACGCGATGAGTTGCATGTCGATATCCCCGTGATTATTTCCAATCACGATACCTGCGCCGGGTGGGCTGAGCTGTTCAAGATTCCCTTCTCGGTCTGCTCCGTGACCAAAGAGACGAAGCCGCAACAGGAACGACAAGTCCTCTCCATACTGAAAGATCATCGTGTCGAGCTCGTGGTCATGGCCCGGTACATGCAAATCCTCAGCGCTGGTTTCCTCTCCCAGGTCGGGTGCCCAGTCATCAATATCCATCACTCCTTTCTACCCGCCTTCATTGGCGCGAACCCCTATCGACAGGCTTATGACCGGGGCGTGAAAATTATCGGAGCTACGGCCCACTATGCCACTGACGATCTGGATGAGGGGCCGATCATCGAGCAGGACGTTATGCATGTGGGCCATCGAGATACAGTGGATGATCTGGTCAGGAAGGGACGGGATCTGGAGGAGATTGTGCTGGCCCGGGCTGTGCGCCGCCATGTCGAACGGCGGGTTCTGGTATATGGGAGAAAAACTGTGGTATTCGACTAGCAAAGATGGGGCAGCCTTCAGCTGCCCCATCTTTGTGATTGCGACAATCAGACTTTTGCGCTGAGGAACAATGCGTTGCCTCGGCGGTCAATCAGGATCAACACGTTCTCACCCTTCTTCAGTCCGGACGACACCTTCTCGAAGTCCTTCACCGACTTCACCGGCTGCCTATTGATCTCTCGAATCACGTCACCTCGCAGCACCCCGGCCTTCTCTGCGCCGCTGTCCGGTTCGACTGCTGTAACCACGACTCCCTGACTCTTTCCCTTGACCCCGAGTTCTTTAGCGGTCTCCCGATCGAGATCCTGAACGGCGACCCCGGCGAAGGCATAATCCGCCTCACCAGCCTCTGCCTTGGCGGTCTTAGTGGTTTCCGATTGTTCGCCGATCGTCACGGTCAAGTCTTTCTCATGGCCATCACGGATCACTCGGACGGTCGCTTTCGTGCCCACCGCCATCTTCGTTACCTGCCGCTGGAGTGCCACGGCGTCTTCCACCGGCGAACCTTCAAAGGTGGTAATAATATCGCCTTGCTTGAGTCCTGCCTTGTCCGCTGGACCCTCATCCTTTACATCGCTGATGAGGGCGCCTTTCGCACCTTTGATACCGAATGATTTGGCCAGTTCTGGGTTGAGATCCTGAATCGACACTCCAAGGAACCCACGCACGACCTTCCCGTTCTTGACCAGACTTTCATAAATCGGCTTGCTCATGCTGGTAGGAACGGCAAAGCCGACACCCTGATAGCCGCCGGTTTGAGAAAAGATGGCGGTATTGATACCGACCAATTCGCCTTTGGTATTGACCAAAGCGCCACCGGAATTCCCAGGATTGATCGCCGCATCAGTTTGAATGAAGTCCTCATACTGGGTGATGCCCATGCGGCCTCGGCCCAATGCACTCACGATCCCAAGCGTGACGGTGGAGTTCAGCCCGAAGGGATTTCCGACCGCCAGCACATATTCTCCGACTTGTAATTTGGTGGCATCACCCCAAGAGACCGTTGGAAGGTCCTGCCCATCGATTTTCACGACGGCGAGATCCGTTTTCGGATCTGCCCCGACAATAGTCCCCGTAAACTCCCGCTTGTCAGGCAGTGTGATCGTGACGGTACGTGCTCCGTCGATCACATGGTTGTTGGTCAGAATGTAGCCGTCTGGTGACACAATGACGCCGGACCCTTGCCCGCCTCCCCTATGGTCCCGCGGCTCACCAGGACCAGGACCTTGCGGCCCACGGAATCCACGAGGGCCGAACGGTCCCCCCGGTCCTCCAAAAAACTCTTCCATCCGTTCACGCAGTTCATCCGGTACGCCCCGACTGTCTGACACTTTTTCGGTGGTCACAGTGGTAATGTTGACCACAGCCGGTGTCACGGCCTTCGCCACTTCCGTAAATCCATTCGAAGGGGCGGTGTTCATCGTGAGGGCAACCGGCGTCGCCGTCGAAGCAGCCGGACTCGACGCATGGGAAGAGGACAACGATTGACCACCCCAGATCAGAAGGGCGCTCAGCGACGCCACGGCGATGGCGTTTCCAACAGTCTGACGAACGAACTGATTCATGGTTTCCTCCTTGCGATTAAATTAACCAGAGTAGGTAAACACCGGTGAACATGTTCAGGTCTGCAAGTACCCTAACAGTCAGCAATGAGAGAAGGATTAGGAGGGGATTAAAAGTCGTTAAGCCGATAGGGAGGTCAGGGGCAACATCACCGTAAATGTCGAACCTTCGCCTACCTTACTCCGGACCTCGATATGCCCGCGATGGGATTCGACAATCCAGGCGCAGATGGACAGCCCAAGGCCGGTGCCTTTCTTAGTATGGGCCCGTGCATCATCGGTGCGGTAGAACCGATCAAAAATCCGAGGCTGATCCTCTTGCGCGATCCCAATGCCATGATCGGTCACGGAAACCCGTGCACGGCTTTGTTCGATCGTCAGCGCGATGTCGACTGTGCCGCCGGGGTGGGAGTACTTGACCGCGTTGTCGACAAGATTCAGGAACAGTTCGCGCAAGCGGAGTTCATCTCCCGATACCACTGCCGACACGGTGGTTCGTAGCACAACCTGGATGTCCCGTTCCTGCCCCAGCAGCGAGGCTTGCCGATGAACGTCCTCAATGAGCGTGTCCAGGGGGACCGGCAAGTGCTCCATCTTCACCTCGCCCATGTCGGCCCGGGAGAGAAAGAGCAATTCATCCACAATACGCGTCATCCGGTCTATTTCTTCGAGATTACTCTCCAAGACAATTTTGTAGTCGTCGGTTTCGCGTGGACGTCGAAGGGCGAGTTCGGTTTCCCCTTTCATGACGGTCAACGGTGTACGCAATTCGTGAGAGGCATCGCTGCTGAACTGGCGGATCTGCCGAAAGGAGGTTTCAAGCCGGTCGATCATGTCATTGAACGTATTGGTCAGACGGCCGATTTCGTCGGCCGAGGTCGGGACAGTCAGTCGTTGTGTGAGATCGCCTCCGGCTATGCGTTGGGCAGCCAGGGTGATCGCATCGACCGGGCGAAGGGCTCGGCCGGCCATGAACCAGCCGCCGGCGAGCGACACAACGAGTGCGACGGGCATACTCACCAGAAGGACCAGCAATAGACGGTTCAGGGTCTGTTCGACGGAGTCCATCGTCGTGCCGACCTGGATGATATAGAGCAGATTGTCCCGATAGATGATGGGAACCGATATGAGGCGTAACGGGGGTTCCTTGGGGTATTTCGCGGATTCGAACAGGGCGTGGCCTGAATAGGCGACTTCCAGGGCCTGGCGACTCAGCGGCATCTCATGTTGTTTGACGTTCGGCGAACGAATGGTGATGGTGCCGGATGGACTGAAGATCTGGAAGAACTTATCGATGCGCGCCAGTTCGGGAAACTGCGACATGAGTTCGTCTTCGTCGATGAGAGGGAGGAACCCGCGCTCTTCCAGCGATCGAACGGCCGCGGCGGCGGTTTCCTCCAGCGATTGATCGACCGCATCGCGGAGGCTTCGAGCAGTAATCACGTACAGGATGGTTGAAAAAATGATGAGGATCAGCGCGAGGGCGGTGCCATACCAAAGAGTCAGCCGGACGCGAAGCGGCATCAGTCGGCCTTCAGCATATATCCGCTTCCGCGAATCGTATGAATCAGCTTCTTGGAGTGCCCCCGGTCGATCTTGTTGCGGAGGTAATTCACATAGACATCGATGACATTGGTGAACGTGTCGAAGTCCTGGTTCCACACATGTTCTGAGATCATGGGACGGGTCAGTACGCGCCCCGTATGGCGCATGAGATATTCGAGCAGGGCATACTCCTTCAAGGTGAGGTCGATCCGCTGGCCCCCTCTGGTCACTTCGCGCGTGGCCGGGTTCAATATCAGATCGTCGACCTGAAGCACGCCCGGACTCTCGGTGGAGCCGCGGCGAAGCAGCGCGCGAATCCTGGCGAGCAGCTCGTCGATGGCGAAGGGCTTGGTCAGGTAATCGTCCGCCCCTGCATCGAGCCCCTTGACCCGCTGGTCTATTTGCGATTGAGCGGTCAGAATCAGGATGGGGGTTTGAATCCGGGCCTGGCGGACGCCTTTGAGAATTTCCAATCCGGGCAACGATGGCAGCATCAAGTCGACGATCAGCAAATCATAGTTCGTATTGAGGGCCATCTGAAGGCCCTTCGCACCGTCTTCACAGAGGTCGACGGCGTAGCTCTCCTCTTCAAGCGCGCGCTTGATGAAACAACCGACTTTCGTTTCGTCTTCAATGACTAGGATGCGCATGGCGTGGCCGATTATACCAAACCTATGCCGGCTAATCGCCTAGGAGGATGCAGCGAGTGAGGTAGGCTGAAGTCAAGGCTGAGCGAGAACGTGACTTTCTTCATCTCACCCTTGGCCCCAGCCGTACCCTTCCGACAACTCTCGCACTGTTTCAACAGCCTGCCTCATTTTGGCGGAAAGCGTGTGACCGTCACTGGTTCATAGGTCAATGCCGTTCCCTCAGGAGTCCGTCGGATGAGGCTATGTCTCAACCAATGCTGATCATCGCGGACCGGATAGTCCGATCGGTAGTGAGCCCCGCGGCTTTCCTTCCTGGCGACGGCACTGGCGACGATGGTTTCCGCGACATCGAGGAGGGATTGGAGTTCGAGTGCCTGCACGAGATCGGTATTAAACACCCGCCCTTTGTCCTGTACTGTGACGGAGGCAGCGCGATGAGTTAGTGCGGTGAGTGCAGAGATCGCAGCAGACATGGACTCGTGAGTCCGAACGAGGCCCAGATTGAGGCTCATCAACTGGCCGAGTTCCTCCCGAATCTGCCAGGCCCGGACGGATCCTTCCTGTGCCAGCAGGCCTTGGACGCGGCTTTGCTCGGTTGCGAGCTTGTCTGTGTTGAGTGTCTGCGGCGCGGCGGTTCGAGCGTATTCTCCGGCTCGAACTCCAGCGCGCCGACCGAACACAATTGTTTCGAGCAGTGAATTGCCTCCGAGGCGATTGGCGCCGTGTACGCTGACGCAGGCGCATTCGCCGGCTGCATAGAGGCCGGCGATACCAGTTTCGGTCCATTGATTGGTCCGGACGCCCCCCATCTGATAGTGCGCGCCGGGGCGGACAGGAATGGGAGTCTCGATTGGATCGAGACCGGCGAACTCAATGGCAAGTTCTCTGATCTGAGGGAGCCGTTCGAGAATGCGCTGGCGTCCAAGGTGCCGCAAGTCCAACAACACGCACCCGTCGACGCCGCGCCCTTCAACGATTTCTTGCCCTATGGCCAATGAGACAGTAGAGCGGGTGGCCAGTTCCATCTGCTGCGGGGCATAGGCCTGCATAAACCGTTCGCCCAGCGTATTGAGAAGGTAGCCTCCTTCTCCGCGCGCCCCTTCGGTGATGAGAATGCCGGTCCCCTTGAGTGTGGTGGGATGGAACTGGACAAATTCCATATCCGCCAATGGAGCACCGGCACGATAGGCGAGCGCCATGCCGTCACCCGTGTTGATCACGGCGTTGGTGCTTGTCAAATAGACGCGCCCGCTGCCTCCCGTGGCTAAGATGACGGCCTTTGCCCCGATCGCATGGACCCCTCCATGGATTAGGTCCCACGCCAAGACTCCCCGGCAGGTGCCGTCCTCCACGATCAACGCCGTGACATACCACTCTTCATACACGGCGATGCGCCGCTTGAGCAGCTGTTCATACATGGCATGGAGGATGGCATGTCCGGTACGGTCGGCGGCATAACAGGTGCGTGGAAAACCCGCTCCGCCAAACGGACGTTGCGCGATACGTCCCTGTCCGTCGCGACTGAAGATCACCCCCAGGCGTTCCAATTCGAGAATGTCATGGGGAGCTTCGCGACACATGGCCTCGATGGCATCTTGATCGCCGAGATACAGCCCGCCTTTCGTGGTGTCAAAGGCATGGGCTTCCCAGGAATCGTCCTTTCCCAGCGCCGCATTGATGCCCCCTTGGGCCGCCACAGAATGGCTGCGAACCGGATGGACCTTCGACATCACGGCGACGTCAAGGTCTGGCGGCACGGCAACCGCTGCCCTCATCCCTGCCAGGCCGGCTCCGATAATCAGAATATCGTGTTGTTTCACAGTCTGCTGAAAACGGGTTTTTCTGTCATGTCTTACCGCGGGAGCAAGGACGTACCCCCTCCCATTGGATTGCAGCACTCATACGTGACTCTCAGCCTGAAGGCAAGTCCGGAAACTCTTGTACAACCCTTGGAGAAGGAGGGGCGAGCGTGGTACTCTGCAGTCCGCGAGAGACTCTCGATCGACGACGAATATCCGAAGGACAAGACGAACGCCATGGCTACACCGGACTTCCTGAGCCCGACCGACACATTTGTTCATCGGCATCTTGGTCCGACCGACGCCGACGTGTGCGAGATGCTTGATGCGGTCGGCTTGCAGTCGTTGAAGGAACTGACCGAGGCCACTGTTCCCGCTGACATCCGTTTGCAGAAGGGATTGGATCTGCCCCTTCACCGAGGCGAACAAGCCGTGCTGCAAGAGATCCGATCGATTGCCGCAGAAAACCGGATCTACCGCTCATTGATCGGAATGGGCTATCACGACTGCATCACGCCCGGTGTGATCCAACGCAACATTTTCGAAAACCCGGCCTGGTATACCCAATATACGCCCTACCAGGCGGAGATTGCCCAGGGCCGGCTTGAAGCCCTTGTAAATTTTCAAACAGTGGTGATCGACCTCACCGGCTTGCCCTTAGCCAACGCCTCGCTCTTGGATGAGGCAACGGCAGCAGCGGAAGCGATGGTCATGTGTCTCGCTATTTCCCGTTCGCTCGGCCGCGAACGGAAGGAGTTCTTCGCCTCGCAGGATTGTCATCGTCAGACCCTGGCGGTGATGCAGACGCGGGCAGAACCGCTCGGCCTGACATTGCGCATCGGGCGTACGCAGACCATCGACTTTTCCAATCCTCAGTTGGCCGGTATTCTTCTCCAATATCCGACCACCGACGGCTATGTAGGGGATTACAGTGCACTCGTGGCGCAGGCTCATGCGGCGGGGGTTCTTGTGGTGGTCGCCACCGATCTGCTGGCCTTGACCCTCTTGCGCCCTCCGGGAGAATTCGGGGCCGATATCGCAGTAGGTTCCAGTCAGCGATTTGGTGTCCCACTCGGGTTTGGTGGGCCTCACGCCGCCTTTCTTTCTACAAAAGAAGACTATAAACGCCAGATGCCCGGCCGTATCGTCGGGGTGTCGAAGGATATGACGGGGAAGCGTGCCTACCGGCTTTCTCTGCAGACCCGCGAGCAACATATCCGGCGTGAGAAGGCGACGAGTAATATTTGCACGGCGCAGGTGCTCTTGGCCATCATGGCGAGTATGTATGCGGTCTATCATGGGCCGGAGGGCTTGCGGCGGATTGCCGAGCGGGTGCATGGCTTGGCTGTGGTGCTGGCAGCGGGACTGCGGCAGCTCGGATTCGATGTCGTAGCAGAAGCGTACTTTGATACGATTCTGGTCCGTCTCACGAAGGTGCAGTCTGATCCAATCATGTTCAGGGCCAATGAAGCAGGCATCAATCTTTGTCACCATGAGGATAACTCCATCGGCATCGCGCTGGATGAGGTGAGCACGGAAGACGAAATCAGACGCCTGATGGAAATCTTTGTCGGCAATGATCGACTGCCGTTTGAGGTGAGAGAATTGAGCAGCAGCGTCACGACAAGTTTCCCGACGAATCTCGCTCGCACCAGCAAGTACCTGACCCACGAGGTGTTCAATCGCTATCACGCTGAGCATGAGATGCTGCGGTATATCCATCGCCTCGCGGTAAAGGATCTGTCGCTCGTCCATTCGATGATCCCGTTGGGATCCTGCACCATGAAGCTGAACGCGACGACCGAGATGCTGCCGGTGACCTGGCCAGAGTTTTCACGGCTTCATCCCTTTGCGCCGCACGAGCAAACCAAAGGGTATCAAGAGTTGTTCTATCAGCTGGAGGCCTGGCTGGCCGACATCACCGGACTCTCCTCAGTTTCCTTGCAACCAAACGCAGGCTCTCAGGGCGAGTATGCTGGACTCATGGCCATCCGGGCGTACCACCGGAGCCAGGGTGAAGTGCATCGGGATGTCTGCTTGATTCCCGTGTCCGCGCACGGCACGAACCCAGCCAGTGCAGCCATGGCGGGCATGACGGTTGTGGTCGTGGCTTGTGATCGGCAGGGCAATGTGGATTTAACCGATCTTGAAGTCAAGGCCGTTCAGCATCGCGACCGGCTATCGGCGCTGATGTTGACCTATCCTTCAACCCACGGCGTTTTCGAGGCGGACGTCCGGCGCATCTGTCAGATCGTCCATACGCATGGCGGGCAAGTCTACATGGATGGGGCCAACATGAATGCGCAAGTGGGCCTCTGTCGCCCCGGGGACATCGGCGCGGACGTGTGCCATTTGAATCTGCACAAGACCTTCTGTATCCCCCATGGTGGCGGAGGTCCAGGAATGGGGCCGATCGGTGTGGCGCGACATCTGGCGCCATTTCTTCCCGGCCATCCTGTCACACACCTGGGTGGGCAGGATTCCATCGGACCGGTGTCGGCGGCGCCCTATGGCAGCCCCAGCATTATGACGATTTCCTGGGTCTACATCGCCCTGATGGGACGCGACGGATTGACCAAGGCGACGCAGGTGGCGATCCTGAACGCCAATTACATGGCTAAACGGCTGGAGAAATACTATCCCATCCTCTACAGGGGAACATCCGGGTTCGTCGCACACGAGTTCATTCTCGATCTTCGTCAATTCAAGGAAAGTGCGGGAGTCGAAGCGATGGATGTGGCCAAACGATTGATGGATTATGGGTTCCATGCCCCGACGGTTTCGTTCCCGGTTGCCGGGACTCTCATGATCGAACCGACAGAGAGCGAGTCAAAAGCCGAATTGGACCGGTTCTGTGAAGCGCTGATCTCGATCCATGCAGAGATACAGGACATCATCGAGGGCCGCCAGCCTCGCACGAATAATCTGTTGAAGAATGCTCCCCACACGGCACAGGTCGTGACAGGCAACGAATGGAACCGACCCTACAGCCGTGAACAGGCCGCCTTTCCCGCTCCCTGGGTGCGCGACCATAAATTCTGGCCCAGCGTGAGCCGCATCGACGAAGCCTATGGAGATCGTAATCTGGTCTGCACGTGCCCGCCGATGGACAGCTACCAATAGGCTGCTGAAAAAGGTTCTCAACGTCGTTCTCGACTCGCAACCATCCTCAACGGGGACCGGGCCGCCTCACCGACTCGCCGGCGCGCACAGACGCGGCGCTCCTTATTCGTCGCACCGTGCGCCCCCGAGGATACGCTTCCGGTGTTTGCTTTGCCTGCGGCCCAGTTGCGAAGCCTTTTTGAGCAGCCGCCTATAGCCTGAGGACGTTCCCGTTCTACTTCTCATAAACCTACGGCAGTTGTTCTCCTCTCCGCCGACATAACCCCGCTTGCTCACCATTTGATCATCGCAGTAGAGTGAGGAGTATCCGACCATTGTGCTTCTGGAACGGAGGTTTCCATGGGTGCGATCGACAGACGTGATTTTCTCGTTCGTAGCGGGATGGCAATCGGTGCGGCAGTGCTGGCTGTTGACATTCCTCTTTCTAAGGCCTTCGCTGACTCACCGCCGCTGAAGCTCGACAGCTGGCGGGTCGTGCGCGAACAATTTCAACTTTCCCCTGACTGCATCCACCTGGCGGGATTCTTCCTCGCATCCCATCCCGCTCCGGTCAGAGCGGCGATCGAACGGCACCGCCGTGGATTGAATGCTGATCCCATTGGCTATTGGTTCGAGCATGAGGAACAGCAGGAGGCGGCAGTGTTGCGGGCCGCGGCGGAGTATCTCACGGTCGATCCGACGGAGATTGCACTGACTGACAGCACAACGATGGGGTTGGGACTCCTCTATGGCGGTCTCACCCTGCGGGAAGGTCAGGAAATTCTCACGACCCTGTACGATCATTATTCAACCGAAACGTCCTTGCGGCTTCGTGCAGAACGTACCGGCGCCACGGTACGCCAGATCCCGCTCTATCATTCCCTCAAGAATGTGTCGCGCCTGGAATTGCTCGACAACCTGATTAACAACATCAGACCCAATACCCGCATCGTCGCGGTGACCTGGGTCCATTCGAGCACCGGGCTGAAGTTGCCGATCCAGGAGATGGCCCAGGCGATCCACATACTGAACGAATCCCGCGCAGAGCAGGATCGAGTGATCTTTTGCGTAGACGGGGTCCATGCTCTGGGTGTCGAGGATTTCCGCCTCTCCGACGTGGGGTGTGATTTCCTGGTTGCAGGGACGCACAAATGGATGTTCGGTCCACGAGGCACCGGCCTCGTGTGGGGGCATCAACGGGCCTGGCCTGTGGCCAACGCCATTATTCCCACCTTCAATACGCAGGCCTACGATATCTGGATGAAGCTCAGCCCGCAGAAGGATTTACCGAAGCCCGTCTACATGACACCAGGGGGATTTCATTCCTTCGAGCATCGGTGGGCGCTCGACGAGGCCTTCACATTCCATCAGGCGATCGGCAAGGCTCGGGTGACCCAGCGCATCTATGAACTGAATCAGCAGATGAAGCAAGGCTTGGCGAAGATGTCGCATGTCACGTTGCATACGCCGATGTCGCAAGACCTGTCGTCCGGCATCGTCTGTTTTGAAGTAGCAGGGATACCACCGTATCAAGTGATCGAGCGGCTTCGGCAAAAGAAGATCATCGGGAGTGTTACGCCCTATGCGACGCAGTATGCGCGGTTGGCCCCGAGCCTCCTCACCTCATCGGAAGACATTGAACAATCGCTCCAGGAGATTCTGAAGCTGCAGGGCTAGCAGGATACTGAACAAGTCAATCTTTCCACCTGTCCGACCCCTGCGCGCCAAGATGCGTCTTTCCACGACTGCATTCGCAGTTCCCAGACCTTGAATCATTGAATTCCTGGAGTCTCCACGACTGTGTTTTTCGCAGTTTCTGCTATCGGCCTATCACCTGTAAGCCATTGTAATGCCGTACAATTAAGCGTGAGATGATGTTGAAGGCGAAGGAGCACCGCTCTGTAGATGCAGGTTTCCCCCCCTCCCTTTGGGGCATTGTGAAACCATGGAGGATTCGGCGATATTCGTGGCTGGCCTAATAAATCGAGCTGGAGCTCTCTGATGTCCAAGATCTTGAACTTGAGCGCGAATACGAGTGACGATGAATTACAACACCTCACAAACCTGCTGCTCTTTCACCTCGTTGAGCAATGTGGCGGGCAGATACAATTTAAGTTGGAGGATGCCCATCGGGTTCGTGAAAGCCTGACGACAAAGATGGTGCAAATGCAGGTGGGATCTGAGGTACGGTTGAGAATTATCGATCGCTTGCCTGAATTGTCGTAGTCCTTGTCGTTCCCTGACGTTCTCCGCTCTTCCGTTCCGCCTGTTTCCCTGAGTTGAGTCCATCTCCCAGACATGTTCCAATAGTTGGCATGAGAAGCGCCTGTGCAACTCGTCCTACTGTGGCTCGCCAGTGCCGGTATGAGTGCCTTCGCGGAGTCACCCCCGAGTGGATCGGACATTGGGCAGCTGGAGGTGAGAGATCTTCGCGCCGGCGAGCATTATCGCGGAGGAACTCGCGTCCGCTCGCCGTTTGTTGGTGTCTCATTTGTCGTGCCGAAGAACTGGCATTCCTCACTTCCGGCCGGTTCCATCGTTTTTCTGGATTCGGCCGTGATCGCCGGCTTAGGGACTGTCCATCTGCTTGCGGACGTCACAAGAGAGACGGTGCGCGCCCAATTCAGTGAGCCGCAATCAATCGAAGCGGGCTTCGTCCTACATCCGGTCGGGTCCATCCAGAAGCAGACCAGAAACTCATCGGACAATACGCAGCGGGAGACGATGTCGGCGTCACCGTTGCTCTTGTAGGACCTTCTCGTAATGCGATTATCTATCAGTTTGTGGGACGCAAGACGGAATGAGACATCTATCAACGCCTAGCGGAGGGGATAGCTGCGTCGACTCAATTTATCAGCGAACAAGACGGTCCCGTCCTTCGAGCGTGGTACGAACGGCTCACGGGAATGATGCTGCGCCCGCAACTGGACAGCTACGTTGAGCAGAGCGTGGGATCAATGGCCATTCACCTCTGCAGCGACGGCCGGTTTATCCGGACCATTCGGCTGCAGTCAGTGCCGGGTCAGTCAGCAGATGGAGAGGATGGCGGGGTCTACCATGAAACCGGCACCTGACTGATTGAATCGCAAGGCAAGAAGGTCGCCCTCATCTTGACGAAATCAACCGACCGGAGAGACCAACATGATCTTCAGCAAAAGAGCGACGAGCTTCTTCTCGACGGACAGGGTGCCTCTGTGAATGTTAGGAACAGCTGTCTCTAACAGGCTGTTGAAAAAGACCGCCGGAAGGCCTTTTGAACAGCCTGCGAAATCCGATATATTGAGTGCTTACGGTTGGCTAGACTGCGGAATTTGCAGTCCATCCTGCAGGCCGGCACTAGGTAGACGGCTGGATACGTGTCCTCCGACAATCTGGACCGTGAAGCGCCTCGGCCGCTTGTCGGTTCATGATGCTATGTGAAAGACTACGTCCGCCCTATCGTTTCATGACAGTAGAAATTAAATGAGGGCTTAAGAATGCCTGCCGTACCCGCTGAATTGAGGCCTGGTATCACGAATCCTGAGCATTGGTTCCCTGATCGTCTCACAGATAGTGAGTGGAGGAGACTAAGGGAACGTGTGTTGGAGAGAGATGAGTACGCTTGTTATTTTTGTGGGCACCGTGCAACTAAGTGGATGAACGTTCATCATGAGAAGTCAGGTTCTAACAATAGATTGCAGAATCTCAGGACTGTTTGTGTGGCTTGCCATGCGGTCATGCACATTGGTCTTAATTTGCGACTCGGAAAAATTGAAATTTGGGAAAGCAGGATAGATCAGGTCGAGATTGTTAGGCAAACCCGCAAGGGCGTCGAGGATGGAAGATCGTTGGCACAAATCAAGAAGTCTTTGCCTCTGAAAAGGGGGGCCCTATCCGCAGACGTCACTAAGATATGCGAATGAGTTGGTCGACCAAATGGGGCGCTCGTCCAGAGCTTCCCTTGATAAGCCCCTATGTGCTGTATTTATTAAAATGAAACGATGGCAAGTGAAAGACGGAGTATGGACCAGTCTGTTAAAGACGTTAAGTCATCGACGAGGCAAGCGAGGAAGTAAGCGTTAGGCCCATTAAAGAACGCAGTTGTCCTAGGCCTAGGTTTTGATGCTCTACATTTCACCCCACGTCACCATCCCCGATTCTGAAATCGACATCCATGCGATGCGATCTCAAGGTGCCGGCGGGCAGAATGTCAACAAGGTCTCGTCCGCTATTCATTTGCAGTTCGATATTGCTGCCTCGTCGTTGCCTCCGTTCTATAAAGAAGAGCTGTTGAAATTAAGAGATAGTCGAATCTCTCAGGATGGCGTGATCACCATCAAAGCCCAGCAGTATCGGAGCCAGGAGCAGAATCGGGAGGATGCGCTCACGCGACTGCGTGAGCGCATTCAGAGCGTGGCCATCCCGCGCAAGAAACGCAGAGCCACGAAGCCGACGAAGGGCTCGAAGCAACGACGATTGGAGAGTAAGACAAAGCGGGGGAAACTGAAAACCCTCAGGCGAACGCTTGAGTAACCGCTAGGAACGATGAAGCGTGCATTCCGGTAAGCGAGATACGAACGACACTTCACTCCAAAGGCTGTTCAAAAAGGCTGTCCAGCAAGGCCGCAGCGAGTGAAGGGCCGAGGCGTACCCTTGGGGGTACGTGGAGGGTCTGAACGATGCGAGAACGCCGCTGGTGGCCTTTTTCAACAGCCGTCACTCCGCTGACGCGAGTGAGCCCAGAATGTGATACCCGCCATCGACGTAAATCACTTCTCCGGTAATTCCACGTCCTAAAGGACTGACCAAAAACAATGCCGTGTCGCCGACTTCCCCTTGCTCCGTTGCGCGGCGGAGCGGTGCGAATTCCCGGTGGTGATCCACCATCTTGCTGATGCCGGAAACTCCGCGGGCTGCAAGGGTCTTGATCGGACCGGCGGAGATGGCATTCACCCGGATATTCTTCGGCCCGAGGTCGTGGGCCAGATAGCGAACGGTGGCTTCGAGCGCGGCTTTGGCCACCCCCATGACGTTGTAGTGAGGCACGACCCGTTCCGCTCCGAGGTAGGTGAGCGTGACGACGGAGCCGCCGTCGGTCATCAACGGCAGGGCAGCTCTGGTGACAGCGACGAGCGAATAGGCGCTGACGTCGAGGGCGGTCGCAAATCCTTGCCGTGTGGTATTCACGAACTCGCCCGTGAGTTCTTCCCGCGGCGCGAATGCGATGGAATGAACAAGAAAGTCGATCTTTCCGGTTTCTTTTCCCACGCTTTGCATCAATGCTGCGATTTGCGCGTCATCTCCTGCGTCACAGGGAAAGGCTTTTGCGCCGGGCATGGTGGCGACGAGTTCTTCGACGTTTTCCCGTAGCCGTTCGTTCTGATAATTGAACAACAGCCGGGCGCCCTGGCTTGCCGCCGATTGTGCGATGGCCCAGGCGATGCTGTGTTTGTTTGCGACCCCGATGATCAGCCCCGTTTTGCCTGTCAATAGGCTCATCGTCTCGATCTCCCTCGTAATGTTCCTGATGGCTCTGGCAGGACGCTGAAAAAGTCGCTCTTCTCACCCGCCCGACCCCGGCGCGCCGAGACGCGCCTTTTCCCATGCGGCGTTCTCGCTTCGTTCAGACCCTCAACGTACTTCAGCGGTACGCTGCGGCCATGCTGGAGGCCTTTTTTTGAGCAGCTTGCAAGCGCTCTGAAGATAGCATGATTGAGGCACGTCTGTGAATCGATAGCGGTGGTGTTTGGCGAATTTGGCTATCCAAGGCGTTTGAGCGTCAGGAATGCGGCGAGCATCGCTTGATAGGGATAGTGGGCATTCTTGCCGCTAGGATTCGGCAAGACAAAAACGGAGTGGTCGGCCAAGGTCTTGTCTTGCAATCCAAGGCTGATTGGTCTGCTCTGGTAGTCTGGAAACAGCGTGCGATAGATCGTGACACCGAGCAGGGCGATCGCATGAGGGTGATACTGTTGCACTGTGGCAATAAGCCTTTTTCGTCCGGTGGCATATTCACTCGGCTTGAGCGCATCGATCCCGGCGCTGGGTCGCTGGATGATATTAGTCAGGCCAAGGCCCCAATCTGGCAGACGCCAATCGTCTTGGTATGTCAGTGGCTCAGATATGAGCTTTGACTCGAACAAGAGTTTCCAGAAACGGTTGGAATAACCAGCGAAGTGATGACCGGTGGCTGCTGATCGAAGGCCTGGATTGATGCCAACGAAAAGGATTCGAACCCCTGGCCTGATGTGATCGGTGAGCCGTTTGCGAGACAGAGTCTCTCGTGACTGCCGCACTACGGTAGTGCTCATCGATTCCGCTAAATGGTTCGCCTGATTCTTCATCGTGACTGCTGTTCCCTTTTACGGAGGGAGGAACCGGTCGATAGATACTGCTTTAATTTTGACCGGGATACCCCCATTTGGTTTTGAGGCGGTTTAGCCAGGCACCAGCCATTTTGCCACAGAAAAACGAGGATGAAGCCATTCAGAGACAGGTCAGATAAAATCTGTAACTGATCGATAAATATAACGATTCATAGATTTTGATGATCCGGCACCAACCTTGCTGACTATTCCCTGTGAGTGCCAATGAAAGGCACGGTCTTCAAACATTAAAAGGGGGTGACATACTATGAAGCGCATCTTGATGGCAATCATGGCGGTTGCGGTGGCAGTGACGTTCAGCGCTCCTTCCTTCGCCGGTGAAGAGAAGAAGGACAAGAAGGATGAGAAGAAGGGCGGCCACGTCCTCGTGTACGGTGATGAGAAGAAGGATAAGAAGGACGAGAAGAAGGGTGGCCATGCCGATACGTTCGGCGATACGAAGGACGAGAAGAAGAAAGACGAGAAGGGCAAGTAATCCCTTTTCTTTTGGCGAGGCTAGCTGGCTTGGGGAGTCTTCCGCTACCTGCGGGGGACTCCTTGGGCGTTCTTCCTACTTGATGCTCTTCCGAAGATAAACTGCCTGCAATCCCACGATCGACTTCGCATCCCTGATCGCCCCAGTCTCAATCATCCTGATGGCTTCCAGTAGAGGCATCTCGATCACTTCGAGGACCTCATCACAGTCAAGCTGTTGTTGACCCGTCGTCAGCCCGGTCGCCTTGTAGACGTGGATCACTTCGTCGGTGAACCCCGGTGCGGTAAAGATGCTGGAGAGGAGTTCAAGCTTGCCGGCTCGGTAACCAATTTCTTCTTCAAGTTCACGTGCTGCGCAGGCTGCGGGGTCTTCACCAGGATGAAGCTTCCCTGCGGGAATTTCGTAGATGAACCCTCCTGCCGCGTGGCGGAATTGCCGAATGAGAACGACCGTGCCATCGTCTTTCAGCGGCACTACCGCGGCCGCTCCGGGATGGCGCACGACTTCCAAGTCGACCATGAGGCCATTGGGCAGCATGACGGTGTCGACGTTCAAGTTCACGACGATACCTGTATAGATATGTTTGGTTCGCATAGGCTAGGCCTTGCGCCTCTTATAGAACGGAGGTTTGACGATGCGTGCGGGAACGCTCTTGCTTCGGATTTCGATGAAAATGGAAGTGCCCGGCTCCGCATAGCGCGCAGGCACATAGCCTAACCCGATGCCCTTCTGTAGGAGTGGGGAAAGATTGCCACTCGTGACATCACCGATGGGGGTGGAAGTGGCGGGGTCGAGAATTCTGAATCCGTGGCGAGGCACAGCTTTTTCGACGAGTTCGAAGGCCACGAACCGGCGAGCAACTCCGGCCTGTTTCTGCCCTAGGAGCGCCTGGCTGCCGACGAATTGGCCTTTCTGAAAGCTGACGGTCCAGTCCGCATTGGCTTCGAGTGGCGTCGTTTTCTCGTCCATGTCATTACCATAAAGCAGATAGCCCATTTCCAACCGGAGGAGGTCCCTTGCACCGAGTCCCGCCGGCTTCAGTCCCCACGTCTGGCCCGTATCGACGATCACGTCCCAGAGGCGGCCGACTTTATCTGCATCGATATAAATCTCATAGCCGAGTTCACCGGTATAGCCTGTCCGGGCCAGCAAGCAGGAAACGCCGCCGATCATGCCGTCACACGTATGATGAAGTTTGAGTTCTTCGAGAACCGTTCCCCCGAGGCTGATGAGCAGGTCGCGAGATCTGGGACCTTGAACGGCCACCTGGGCCAGTTCGACCGACCGATCTTCGAGACGAACGGTCTTGTCCTGCGCAAGCTGGGATTGTAGCCAGGACAGGATCTTCTCGCGGTTCGAGGCATTCACGCACAATAAAAATTCCTCCGAGGTGAGCCGATAGACGAAGATGTCGTCTTTGATGCCGCCATTCTCGTTGCAGACCATGGAATATTGGGCTTGAGAGATGGCCAGCTTGCCGACATCGTTGGTGGTCACTCGTTGGAGGAACGAGACAGCACCCGATCCGGCGATTCGCACCCGCCCCATATGGCTTACATCGAAGAGGCCGACATGGGAACGAACGGTCTGGTACTCGTCCACGACACCGCTATATTGGATGGGCATTTCCCATCCGGCGAAATCGACGAGTTTGGCACCGCAGGCTTGATGATGCGTGATCAGTGGGGTGCGTTGCATGACGTGGCTTACAGGCCAAGCAGTTCGACATCGAAAATCAACGTTGCGTGTGGGGGGATCACGCCGCCTGCCCCTTGCGCGCCATAACCGAGCTTGGAAGGAATAGTTAGCTTTCGCTTCCCGCCCACTTTCATGCCCTTGACGCCCTCGTCCCATCCTTTAATGACTCGTCCAGCGCCCAGAGGAAAAGCAAACGGCTGGCCTCGATCCACGGAACTGTCGAATTTATTCCCATTTTCCAGCCAGCCTGTGTAATGCACGGTAACAGTCTGTCCGGATTCTGCCGTCGGCCCGGTTCCGATCGCGAGATCGATATACTGTAGCCCTGACGATGTCGTGACTTCATCCCCTTCGGCACCTGTTTCCTGAAACGGCATGTCTGCTCCTTTCCTGATCGTTGGTCGCTCAACCACGATTATGGACGACAATAAAGTAAACACTTGCAGTGCACAGGATTTTCCGTCAACTTTTGGGCCGGCGATCCTTTCGAGGGCTCAATAAAGAATGTTGCGCTCACTGATTTCCTTTATGGTTGTCAGGCTCGGAGAAAATGACCACACTCGCCGTGTACCCATGCAGAAAGTTGCGCCCTCCGACCGGACCAATCTCGCCTTGTGCAAAGAATCCTGCCGTCGGGATGGGGCCAAGCCGCTCCTGCACGACCCCACTATCGTGATTGGGGTGGCCGAAGAGTCCTTCTCCACGTCCGCAACAGCTGAACAGGAGCGCACCGAGCGGGGGGCTTTGATGTTTCGTCCGGTCCGCAGCCAAGAGAAAATGCAAGTCGTCGCTTGCCGACTTGGCATCGCGGAGGTGGAACTGCACAGTCTGACCTTCTTGAACGACGTCTCCGATCGCGACGGCCCCGGCCTGTTGGTCCGCTCCAATGAGGTTTCGAACGAGGAAGTCGCCGCGTTCGAAATGGCTTCGATGCTCATCGATTACGATGCCCAGGTGCAACGCGCGATGGGCATCGCGGCGGTGGGCTCCTCCCAGCGACTCGAAGACATCCTGGAGCCGTTTCAAGGCCGAGACGCCGCCGAGTTCATAAAGGAGGTTCTGCTCCGCTCTGGTCACGACAAACCGCTCGCCGATCGGGCGGCAGCCTTGCGAGGTCACGGTTCGCACGGCAATTGGCCCGGTGAGTTGCACCCCTACTACGCCCCCGTCGAAGACACAATCATTGAGCAGCAGTCGATTCTCTCCTGAATCCTGGCCTCCCCCAGCGAGGCCTCCAACCGCTTTGCCGTGGGGGTACCGGTCGGTCATGAGCGACAGGACTTCCTGCATCGGTGTCGAAAAGGGATCAGCGAGGAGAAGGAAGGTCGAGTCCGCGAGTTCCGGTTCCGGCCATCCGGGCATACGGATTTGGTCCTGCAGCTGAGACACAGAAAGATGCAGTGGAGTCAGTCCGACATGAGGAAGACGCGCGACCCAGACGGTCAGGGCCGCAGCGGTTTCAATCTCTTCAGAGCCGGCGATGACACCTTCACCGGAACACCCCATACAGGTCTTCGCCTGCAGTTCCCCCTGCAGCATGGATGAGATCATGGAGGCTTTGGCCGTATGGTGAGCGGAGAAGAAGACAAAGGCCAGATCAATGGGAGCCGTGCCGATTTGCATCCTGATGGCGTCTGTGAGGTCACGGGTGGCGGCTTCCGTATCGGTCTTGCGGGAGAGCGCAGTCGCGAATTGAAGCGTGGCAGGAGTGGTCGTACCTGTGGAATGAGTCATCATGGTATGAATATTTCGTATGTCGGTTGCTAATACATCAGCAAGATGCTGACAAAGTCGCTTTTCTCACCCGCCCGTCCTTGCACGCGGTGACGCACTTTTCCCATGCGGCATTCTTGTTTCCTTCAGAAACTCCCTGTACTAAACAGCGTGGGCATCGCCTCTTCGTTTGTTGCGGACCTGCTGGGAGCCTTTGAGCATACTACGGGTATTCTCCTCTTGTCCCAGACATGGAGGCCATCGTAGTTCTGCTGGGCCGAAATGATGTTTCAGCAGCCCGTTAGACCCCGGGGTCCATCCGTTCCGGGCGGTCCTTGGTCAGCTTGTTATAGTAGCGCCACATATAGGAATGGTAGTCGTCGAGTTGGGCCAGGAGATAGTGCAGTTCCGTGGGATCTTCGGTCTCCAAGGCACGGGTCATGCGAGTTTTTAAAAACTCGGCGAACGCATCGGTTTTTCCCAGCGCGGTGAAGAGACTCAAGCCACCACCAAGCTGGTACTCGTTCATGCAAATTCTCCAGACACAAGAGAGTCGCGAGAGAGGATAGCGAGGCGAGAGAGGGAAATGCAAGGGAGGGGGATTCGCCGCAGTTACTTGGCGTGGTGATCGAGGATGGAACGGAGTCTGGTGAGCGAGATTGCCTCTGCACGATGGTAGTCCCGTCCCACGATAGTAGTGGCCATCGTCAGGGCATTAAGGATCGCTTCCTCAGTTGCTTCAACTGTGGCGGTGATAAGCGGATTCATATGGGTATCGGCCAAATGGGTCAATGAGTAGGTTCGGTCCTTGGGATAGTGCGGGATGACGTTCGCGGTCGAAAAGGCCAACATGAAGTCTCCGCTGCCATGCCGTGCAGTGGAGCCTGTGCGCGCCAATCCCAGCGCGGCACGCTTCGCCAGCCGCGTGAGCTGGCGGCCATCGAGCGGAGCATCGGTGGCAATGATGACGATGATCGAGCCTTCACTGGCTCCTGGTGCGAGATTCTCGGCTGGGTGACTGGTCTGTGTGTTCGCAGTACTCTCATACAACAGACCTACCGGCGCTCCGCCCACGACGAGTTCAGGCCGTCGTCCATGGTTCGCATTGACGAGCACGCCAATCGTATAGCCACCTTCTGCTTCCGGCAATCGCCGTGATGAGGTTCCGATGCCACCCTTGAACCCATAGGATACCATCCCTGTTCCGGCACCGACGGATCCTTCCTGCACGATTCCGGACGAGGCGCCGTCGAGCGCCTGTACCACATCCGCCTCCGAGACGTGTCGCCCTTGAATGTCGTTCAGTCGCCCATCGTCGCATTCGGCGACCACGGGTGTGAGGGTATCGTCGGTAATGCCGATCTCCGGATAGCGCCCGATCATCCAGTTCATGACCCCGTTGGCCACTCGTGGCACGTTCAACGTATTTGTGAGGGCGATCGGGTATTCGAGAAAGCCCGCTTCGCTGATCCAGGCGAGCCCAGTCATCTCGCCGGTCCCATTGAGGACGAACGACCCGGCTGGCACTTTCTTGTGCCACACATCGTCACGGGGGATGACGATTGTCACGCCGGTTCGTACCGGGCCGAGCCCAGGCTTGAGCGGTCCGTCTCCAGAGATGAGGGTCGCCTGGCCCACGGTGACGCCAGCCACGTCGGTGATCGCATTCAGTGAGCCTGGGGTATAGGAGCCGACAACAATGCCAAGAGCACGAGCTCGCGATCTGGACTCTTCTGTCTCACCGGCTTGAGCAGAAACGAACGAGGCTAAGCAGATCCCGGTTGCCAGGATCAGAAGCGGGATTGTCAGGCGGGTGATGTCGTTAGACCTCGTGGCTCGATCCGAAATGGAAGACAGTGACCTCAACTTGGGAATGTTTCGCCTGAATGGAAGCGCCTGATTCTCTTCAGCATAGGCGAAGAATTCCTTATATTGAGCGGTGACGGATCGTGCTTCACCATGAAAGAAGAGTTTCATGATGGAGTCACTCCATGGTGACGTCCAATCAACTCCCAGGCCTCCTGGGCCGTTTCGGCATAGTGGAATAAATGCAGGTCCTCCTCTCCGATCAGTCCCTCTTCGACGAGCAATCGCCAGTTGATCAGACGTTCCCAAAAAGCTTGCCCCACAAGGATAACGACCACATTCTGGGCTTTGCCTGTTTGGACCAGCGTCAGCGTTTCAAACAGCTCATCGAGGGTGCCAAATCCTCCCGGAAAGGCGACCAGAGCCTTGGCTCTGATCAAGAAGTGCATCTTGCGGATGGCGAAATAGCGGAACTGGAAGCAGAGCTCAGGTGTAACGTAAGGATTGGGACGCTGTTCATGAGGCAACGTGATGTTGAGGCCGATGGATTTGGCCTTCACGTCGACGGCACCACGATTCGCGGCCTCCATGATCCCAGGGCCCCCTCCGGTGATCACGACGTAATCGCATTGCCCATTGGTTTGGCAGGTTGACGAGACGAGACGGCTGAATTCACGTGCGATGTCATAGTATTTCGAAAGGCCGAGTTGTCGATTCGCGATCGCCATTTGTTTACGGCATTGGGGATCCGTCGGAGATCGAGCGGCCTCTTCCTCCTTCAATCGAAGGGTTTCTCGGGCGGCGGTCGGCTCCTGCAGCCTTGCGCTGCCGAATACGACAATGGTCGACCGGATGCCCTGTTCGCGCTGGATCAACTCCGGCTTGAGGAGTTCGAGAGCGACGCGAACGGAGCGCAGTTCTTCTCTCTGGAGAAACTCTGTGTCGCGGTCGGCAGGAATGTAGGAGGAGGATTCTGCGACGGTGTTGATGGAATCTGGATCAGATGGAAGAATCATGCGGTCGATTATAGCGGGCTTCGAGAAGTCCGGCAATTCCGGACGGGAGCGTCATCCTAAAATGGCCAGAACCAAATGACGGGATCGTCCGTAGTCCTTCGTGAAAATCCGTAGGCGCGTACGGTCCATTGGGGATCGAATACAACCTGAAATTGTTCGGGCGTGATTCCGGTTTTGTTCAGGCTCATAGTCGGGGCATAGGGTAAAAATAGGCGGGCGACGGCTCCGAAGTCCAGGCCCGAAGATTTAATGTCGCTCCAATTATAGAGCGCCACGACTCCGAATTCAGATTCGGTGACCTCATCAGGGGCTCCGATGTGATCGGCCAGCTCGAGGATCGTTGTCTGTCCGACATGAATAAAACTGACCTGTTCCAAGGTCACGAGATCATTGATGACCACTCGGCGGACTGTACAGCCTGCACAGAGGAGGATGCAGAATGCGCAAACGACTAATTTGATGAAGGGGAAATGCGTCGCCACGCTAGTCACCGAAGGGCCACAACCGAAATTGTGTGCGCCCGGTGCGTTTGCCGTAGACCACTTCTTCCGCGATCCCACTCTTATTGAAAAACACATAGAGATTATCACTCTTAATGTCCATGCGGATGAAATTCACCAATATGAGCAATAGTGCAGGCGATTTCCCATCATAGTAATAGTAGTGAAATATATCCAAATCGTTGCCTCTGATAATTCGATCCGGCGCTCCGATTGAGGAGACGACTTCTGCCATGGTCGTCGAGCCTTTCTTGATGCCTGAGACGGCTTCTTCCTGGAGAGGTTCGCCAATCGTTCCTCTGGTCACGACACAGCCTTGAATCATGATGGCAAGGAACACGAGCAGCAGGAATCGACGGAAGATCATGGGGTCTCCTATCCTTGTGGCAATGAACGTGACAGACGGCGTCGGGCGAGGACAAAGTCCTGTTCATAGACTGAGTAGTTCGATGGGGAGAGTCCGACATGTTGGTATACGGCTTGAGCGATGTGATTGTCCTGCTCCACGTAGAGACGAACCCCGCAGACCTGTGGGTCAGCCTGTGCTTGAGCCATGGTGTAACCATGCAGTGTGCGGTAGACACCACGGCGGCGCCAGGCTGGCGCGACATATATGCTTTGAAGCCACCAGAACACGCCGTTGCGCCAATCGCTCCATTCATATGTGATCATCAATTGTCCAAGGAGTTGCCGGTGCTTGCCCTCTTCCAATTCTGCGACTATGAAGAACCCGCGTGCAGGGGTTTCGATCAGGGCGATAGTCCCGAGATGCAGGCGGTCGAGATCGAGGTGGCGGCCTTCTGTTTCAAGCGCCATGGCTGCACTGAATGACGCGATGGTCGCCGCATCTCCTGGCCTGCCGAGTCTGACGCTCAGATGATCGAGGACTGCCATGGGGTTTAGGCTGTCGTCTTTGGCGCTTGCAACCATCCGGTTGCAGGCCTGTACAAACCGGCGGTAAATTCCATCTTGATGGCATCTTCCGGAGGCAGATTGATCGGACGTAGCTCTGGCTCGGGGACGAGTGCGAGGAAGCCGGTGAACGGATGGATGGCTGTGGGCACAAAGACCATGAGCAGATTTGTTGGCGCGACTTGCAGCGCCGGCGGTGCGCCACCCATCACGAAACCGATTGCCCAGAGACCATTTCGAGGAAATGGGAAGGCCACCACGGTGCTGCGCCCGAATCGAGAACGGAAATGAAGAAGATCGGTCATTCCTTTGAGGGTGATGTACACACTGCGGACCAGTGGAATGTGCTCAATCCACCGTTCTGTCTGGGTGATCATGCGCCGCCCGACTACATGGGTGGCAACGGCACCGATAATAACAACAAGACACAAAAACAAGACGAGACTGAGCCCAGGTCTCTGTTGGGCTTCAATATTCCATGGGAGATCCTGGATCAATTCGTTAAGTGCGCGAAACAGTGTGGAAAGAATCAAGAATGTGGCCCAGGCTGGCACGAGGACCAACAATCCGGCCAAGGAGTATTGCCATAAGGTCTTTGACATTGTCGGTGGCGTCCTTACATGCGTAGAAAAGAGTCCTAGTCTAGCAGAAACCATAAGAGGAAATAGAGCCTGTGTGCAGGACTTGATCTGATCAGTATCTGTGATCTATTGTTAAAAAACACCTCAACCCAGATTCATACAAGGGGGACGTTATGGCAGAGCATATAGAAACAAGGCGTCCGGTCAATATCGACAAGGATCTTCTTGCCATTCTCTGTTGCCCTGACACGAAGCAGGATGTGAGTTTGGCTGATGAGGCCTTGGTAGCCAAGTTGAACGAGGCCGTAAGCCGTGGACAATTGAAAAATAAGGCGAGTAAGCCTGTCACCGAACCCCTTGATGGAGGATTGATCAGAAACGACCGAAAGATGCTCTATCCCATCCGCGATGACATCCCTGTCATGCTTATCGAAGAAGGCATCCCACTGGAAGGGATTATATAGCGGGATTGAGTCACCAACCGTATTCTCCGGCATATCGTGGTGGTGCGCCAATGGATGTAGTTGCCTATTGATTATCTGTCTTGGATCCGGTTGACGTTCCGCAGTGCTTGCAGAGATATTCATAGAGATTTCCGGTCGGAAGCACGAGCAGGAGACGTTCACGTGTCGGGGTCGCTACTTGGCAGGAAGGGCAATAGAGGAGCGAGGCATTCAGAGATCTGAATTGGTCTGCTTGTTCCGGTGCACCCGGTCTTGGCGGTCGAGTTGTCCCAGGAGATAACCCAGTCGGCCATGGTGGGCCGGTTGGTTTACGCGGAATACCTGACATAAAATAATTCTATGCAGATGAAGCTGAAGTGGTCAATGCCGAGAGCATGGTTTTGGGTTGTTCGTTTTTTTACCATGAAACGTGGGATCCGTTCTTAGAAGGAAACTTGGGAACGTGCCGGAAAAGTTTCCAGCCCCCCCTCCCTGCTTGCACCAGACCATAGACAGCAAGTCCGCTTAGTAATCCATAGAATCCGGTTGTCCTCCAGGGCCAAAGATCGGGGGCATGCATGACGACGCCGAGCGCGATGTGGCCGCCGACTCCCAGGCAGAGAGCAAAAATGATCCATTCTCGCATCATCGTAACCGATCGGCTATGCGTCATGGAATGTGACAGACGAAGCTGGTACGGAAAGCCGAGTAGAGACGGGAGTGTTATACCGCCGGCGTCTTAGCTGATTCAATGTCCGTTGCTGTGATCAGGCTGGACAGATAATCAGCGACAAAATTCAGTGCTTCCTCTCGGCCGTCCGCCCGGCGCCCCTTTTCTCGCCGCTGGACCGACAATTCATGATCGAGGTCAGATTTAACTTCCGTGAGAACTCGCTGGAGAGACGAAGGGGTTAAATTCGCGTCCATATCTTCGAGTTCTTGGCAACGGTCAAGCACCCAATTCAATCCTTCGATTCGTCCGGCATAGTGTTCCTGCTCAGCGGTGTCAATCCGTGACATCGTGGTCGCAAATGTTTGGGCTTCGTAAATGAGATTATAAAAGCTGGTCACTGCTCGCTGTAGGGTAGGATTCATATCACTCCTTTGCGCAAGTTATTAACCACCCGATTATACACGAGAATGCCAAGCCGACAAGGAAAAAGTTGCAGGTTAGGTAAACAGGAGAGAATGAAACTCATTCATGAAGCCATAATAGAGAGGGGCGAAATCTTTGAGGCTTTCTGGGCTGGTTTCTTTGAGCCGCTTGAAGAAAAAGATTTGTGCACGAGAATCAATCTGTTCCAGGAGATGGCTTAATTGAGCCATGGTGTAACTGCCAGTTGGGACACTGAGGACATAGTGTACGAGGCGCTCTACGAATTGCTGGGCGAGATATTCGCTGGAAAGATAACCTTCCGGGAGTCTTCCTGAAGCCAGAAACTCATCGAAGGGTATGGCTTGCGCAGCAAATGGGATGGATTGCTGCTGACGAGAGGTCACGCCGATAGTACCCCAGCTTGTGATGGAGGAACGTCTGTATGCTGCAACAACTTTACTGGACCCCTCTGGGGGCGTCAAGTGCACAGAAGGAGGAACTGAGACCTGAGCCAAAAGACTGATGAGAACTGACGAGGCTGGGTCAAAGAAAAGGGGCGGAGTCCCCGATGGAACCCCGCCCCCCTGCGCCGCGCGGGCCTGGTGACGCCTTAGAGCCAGTTCACGCGTTCGGCCGGCCGAATGTAGATCGGCTCCTCGACCTGGATCCGG